>Ga0307517_10000438_pt1 | contig 71491 bp, 106 predicted proteins | sample 23_EM_MG_FD_194515 | JGI IMG/M metagenome (GOLD analysis project Ga0307517, IMG submission 194515) | Populus trichocarpa ectomycorrhiza microbial communities from riparian zone in the Pacific Northwest, United States - 23_EM | ecosystem: Host-associated > Plants > Roots > Unclassified | place... | reverse complement strand
CCCCGAGCGCGGCGCGCCTTGAACTGTAGTGGAAAAGCACTGCTGTCGGATGTAGGAATACGGTCCACATGTCGATATATTACAGTAAATGCTCGTAGTAATACGGCTGACTGAAGATACTCTGAAGGGCATCCAGTCGAACACGGGAACGCGTACGGCCTTTTGGGGCTGTTACGAATTGAGGGATTGGTGTGTTGCAACTTGAACTAGATTCTTCTTTGGTGGTCTACAGCTATACAAGTAAATCTCAAAATCTATTGGTATCGCAAGCGACGACGATGACTAGTCCCTACCATCGTGTTGGTATGCTGAATTAGATTGGGACTTTGACGACGAATGAATCGCAATGATGTCCCCAAAGCTCGTGTTAACAACTACTTTAGGTGGGACCACACAATCCCTTAAATCCTGAAGACCATCAGAAGAGACTGTCATCTTCATCAAGCCCAACGCTGTTGTTCCAAGGACAATTCTTGGTTCTCCAGAGCTCCGTTTTTCGCTGTCGCCGTATACTTCCTCCATGCCAATCGTCCTGAATGGCTTGTCTGGTGGAACAATGTAAGGTCTATAATCATCCGAGGTAATATCTTGCCCAATAGCTTGGCGCAGCCTGTGCGCGATCTTGAAGATCGTCCCAAGCCGGTTGCAGAAGGCATCAAAATGGGAGGGAGAAGTATCCCAGCACGCGACTTCCAACAGTAGTTTAAAGTTCTTCAAGACATCTTTTCGCCATGCTTCAAAATCTGCCTTGATTTGAGCCAAAGTGAGAGCTCTCCATCGTCCAAAGACAGATTGCTGTTCTACGCGATGACGAATAAGCATCAACGAAGTCCCGGATATCGATGAACATACACTCACCTACCATTCGCATTCCTCGATATAATTCCTTCAAACTGCTTGATAAGTCGGGACGATTGGGATCCCAATCGTCAATTTCGTATACGCAATGGTCAACGAGGAGGACTTGAGCAATGACTTGGACAACAAGAGGGTTGACACACTCAGGCTGTCGATTGGATGTCACAATCTGGACGGATAGCAGTTGAAGAAGTCCCCTTCCAAGTATTGGGCGAAGTCGTTTCCCGTGTGACCTCTGTTCTTCATCTGATAGATCATATTTCCTACGAACGATGCAGTCGCCTAGGGATGCGGCAGTCTGAAATATTTCCTCGTTAAGTGCTTCAACAAGATCTCGCACTTCTACCACCGAGATATTATCGGCTTTGGATAAGAAAGCCTCTGCACTCGCAAGCTCTTTCCCACGTGCGTTCGATAAGTTTGCAATGTTCTCAAGCTCACGGCTTAGACCGCTGTGCTCGCGTCGAAGGGTTTTGTTCGCCTGGCGATATTCTTCATAGCAATTGAGGATTTTTGAGTTATCGCGCCTCAATTGGTCGAGTTCGTCGTCTCGGGCGGCAACGAGGCTGCGACACCGTGCAAGCTCTAGCTGGACGTAGTCTGGAAGGAGCTGTGGATTGTACGATGTTCCAACGACCTGATAGTGTCCTCCATGGTGAGTACCTTCCGACTTGGGCATTTCGCGTTTATTAGACGATAAAAGTGAGGTGCCGGGCCGGTCGGCAAATGTAACCTGGTGTGACGGATTGTGACCTGATGTGACAGTTGTCAAAACTGGCAATGCGGCACAGGGATGGTCGGTAAATTCTGGGTCCCTAACTAATTCCTAGCCTACTTATATATACAGTATCTAGTAGTCAGGTAACCCTAAGTCCAAAACATAGCTACAAGAACGCGAGTGGAAACGAGATGAGACGGTCTCCGACTCTCCGACCGGAGACCGACTATAAATAGATACGGAACACGTGAAGCCATTACACCAGGCCGATGCTGGTTCGATCGACCTTTCCTCTTCAGCTTGTGCCACTTCTACGCACAGATGTACAGCGCTAACAGGACCTTTATCGATGAGCGAAGCTGGGAAAAGAAGGAAGGAAGACGACGGTCAAGGTATGTAGGTAACGATAACCGTTCGGAATTCTTAATTATGTCTGATACTTATAACTGATCCAATTTGAATGTAATACTGGTGGTGAAAGTTTCATCTGAAAGATTGTGCCTTTTTGAGCACTTGCTCAGTCAAAATTTCACTCGTTTGGACCGAGGATTCGCATTCGAATTAGGTTTTTCCACTCGTGTTAACGTTCTTGGGACCACCCCTGTGAGACTTGTGTGGTTCGCCATTATTATAAACTTGTGACTTGTGAGATGGGACGGTGGAGAGCTCGACGAAGCATGACTTCAAGTAGTTATCGAAAGACAACCATACGTTCACAGGCGACTTCACCCTTCTCATCAACCATCATTGCACGCTGCAACATATATTCCACCAGGCTGAAAATAGCGAAATGATAACCATTAGAATTGTCGTCAGTCAAAACCTTCACGGCAACGTAACGCTAGGCGGACAGTGTTGTCATTCGAAGCAACGAGCAACCTGCTATTATGTGAGAAATCGAGGGAGTTGACGGAATGGGTGTCCTTCTGTGCATATTTCCTTTATTTCCCATATTTAGGGGGCGAGGAGGTGTGACCAAAAGCAGATACACGAGACCAAGAGTTGGAGGTCTAGATAGCTGAAATCGGTCGAATATAATCGATTGTAGCCCAGTCGGAAACAACTTCGTCTCTTCTGTAGCGGAACATTTTACGCCAATCGTAAGGCCAAGCCACACAAGTGTGAACGAGCTGGTCGGCCTTTTCTCCACGAAGAATTATTTCAGGGAGGAACCACTGCTGGCTCGGTTCGATAACGACTTTACACCCCGACGAGAGTGCGCTCATGATATCTTGGGGAACCTTTTCGGGGTGAATACGTATGACAAACCGCCTGTCGAAGAGCGCCTCTGTCCCCATCCACATCCGCTTGTCTCTCCGCATGAGATGCTCCTTGTCTATCTCGAAACTGGAGAATTCAGTAGCAGATTTGACGGCAGGGGGTTGTCTTTGGGATAGCCAAACAATTTCGTCTAGTGAAGCTTTGTCAACTGTCGCGCGCATGCCCTTCTTGGTGAGCGATAGTGGTCGCCACCAAACATGAGAACCGACACATATCGAAGTGTCAATGTTGCTTGATGCCGATATGTGTTGCCTGAGCCGCTCAACGCTCGACTTCCGACGACCAAGTTCTGCCCTGGGATTACCCCAGGCTTCGGGGGATATGTAGCGGGATATACGGAAAAGGAGTAACTCTTTGATATCTGGACAGAGGAGTTTTTCTAAATTGACAGCAGAAATCATGAAAGTGCCAGGTGGCGATGGAAGCCGACAGTTTTCAATTATCCCATCCACTACAACATGAAGTGGTGAAACACATCACGGTATCTCAGGAAAAACACCCACCCTGCGCTTCCTGCTCGCGAACTATGGCGGAAATGTGGTTGCTCTCCCGTCTTAGGAGATCCAGAGGCGTATCTAGACTAAAATTGAGCTTCGCTTCTTCTGCTGCAGCTTGTATGCTCTTGAGTCCCTGAACCATTTCTTGAGGAATTTGCTTTTTATCCGAAGCATGTTGTCTGATCTCCCAAGGACTCGCATTTTCACGAATTTTGTCACGAATGGCGTTCCTTAGGGTGATTTCTGGCTGGAAATTTGTAGGATCTTTAACATAGGACAACCCATTTTCTTTACAAGTCGCAATAATCCTATCCTTGACATTAATTATAAGTGATGAAGGTCACAGGATGGATTGTTCATATACCTTCTCGAATGACAACAATGGTCGTACAATCCATTTGGACAAACCGTCCAGGCCATACTGTTCTTGAGAATCACCCCCCATGCCCCATCTCCGACAGGGCCTCATAGCGGCTAGCCCATATTTGCTTGCACCTCTACCCAGTCGCATCAGCATGGTTTCCACTTGATCGTCCAGATGATGCCCGAATGCCACGGTATCGGCCCCCAGGGTCTTCAATTGTTCGAAAAAAACACTGTAGCGCATTATACGGGCTACTCCTTCAATCTTTTCACTTGGCCGAGGTTTTTGATGTAAACCATGCTGTCCCCATGGCAATTTCTTTGTTATATGTTCAACGCCGAGAGATTTGGCTACATTCGCAGCGTGCCTTGCCATTTCTGATGACGAGGCTTGGAGGTCATGGTCAACGGTGAAAGATACCAAACGTTTTGGCAAGTCGTTCCGCGAATGGTCTTTGGCCCCGTTGAGATGACGATTTAAGAGAAATAAAAGACAGGTGGAATCAGGTCCACCAGAGTTGGCCACAACTTGAGATAGTCTTCAGTGATAGCTCGTGGTTGAAGAACACAACTGACTGAGGGTGTCCGACCAACCTGATGGAGGTTTGGACAAGGGAAATACTCTGGTGAATTCAGCTGTGGAAATCGGTAGAACCTTGGCAATGGCTTGCCGATGTAACATGGGCAAAACAGTTCAACGACGGATCAAAAAGAGTGATCCGGTCACATCTCATGGCGGCCCGGGCGACAATCATGATAAGACTTGAGCTTGAGCGCTTGAGCTTGAACAAGACATTCTGTTCGACGAGAGCACTCAAACATCACCGGCGCCTTTCACTACGCAACATGTCGTCCTCAAGACCGAAGAAATTTAAAACAGTTTCAAAGGCTTCATCCTCAACATCAACTGGAATCCAGACGGCGGGACTCCACACGTCCTCCTCGAGGGCGCCTAAGAAATCGTCTCACTACAGGCCCGCGCCTTCAGAGAACCTCCTTTTATTGCCAAGTCCTCCGTCCCTGTCCTCGGTCGTCGACACGCACACACACGTAGCGAGGACATATGAATTGTATCGTGAAAATTATAGAGGAGGAAAGTACGCCGACGTTTATGATTTCGTACAGACAATGTACAAAAATCGCAATATCGAGGCCTTGGTGGATATTTGGTGTGAAGCTCCTGTCCGAAAAATGTGGAAGGAGTTTGCTGATGCTGCGGTGGACGAGAAAGAAAAAAAATGGGGAAACATTCAATATTGGTTTGCTTTGGGTACGTTGTTACGAGACTCATTGCAAACATCTGATCTAACCGCTCATGCCAGGTGTGCACCCGTCAGCATCATTTCTACAAGTTCCTTGTTTTTTTGGCTGATACCCGTACATAAAGTCATGATGCGAAAATGTACAACGATAGCGTTGACGAAGACGTGTGCGTGTCCTTCAACTCTATCCCCCTCACTTTACATCGATTTTCTTTCCCAGTTTGGAGGCTATGAAACACCCTCGATGCGTAGCCCTTGGGGAGATAGGACTCGATTACCACTATACCCGCTCTCCCCGCCAAGTTCAACAAAATGTTTTCATTCGTCAACTCCGAAATGCCGTTCAGCTGGGAAAACCTTTAGTCATTCATACGCGCGAAGCCGATGATGATGTAGAACGAATTATGAAGGAAGAAATACCCAAAGACCATCAGGCACGTCATCTGATACCACCTCGGTAAATTTGCGGAACTTTGACAACGAACAGATCCACGTTCACTGTTTCACGGACTCTCCAGAATTAGCTCAGAGACTACTTGTCCACTTTCCCAACCTCTACATCGGAATAACTGGTAAACCAATCGCCCGTTATAATTAGTGTCAACCATCTCATGCTCATGTCGCTCATTCAGGTGTCTTAACGTATTCTTCGAACCGCAACACAGCAGTGGTCATCCGTGACATGATCTCATCCTCCTCACCAACTCCCGAAATACCCTTGGAGGCATCCCAGCGATCTAAATTGCGTATTCTACTAGAATCAGACGCACCCTTCATGACACCTTCCAATTTATACAATGACGTCCCAGCTCTTAGAGGAACGAGGCTTCCATTTTGTCACAGCGCCATGATCCCGTGGACCGCAAAATTCGTGGCTCAGGTGGCAAATGAGGCGTTAACGGCCACCGTAGGCACGAATGGCCTTCAATTGTTTTCATGGAACGCAGATAAGGTCTTGACCGTTTCGAGGGAAAATACCAGGAAGATGTATGGTATCTAAATCTGGTAGGACGATTTGATATATCTACCGAGGCCTATAAGGGTTTGGAATAAACTTGTTTCCTTGATCTATTGCTTCGATAGGTCTCAGAGCTGCGGAGAGACAAAGTTGTACCCAAGATTAGCCGATTGTCCGGTGTCAGGCGAGCAATCCATAATCCATATATATATTACAGAATACTGGTACTATGCAATGGAAGTAGGTCTATATCTATCGTGCCATGTGGAAAGAGTCCTTCAGCTCGTGGTCGTTAAGCAACCAGAAAGACTACTGCAGATACAGGAGGAAAACAAATACAACATCCACTCCAATACTCACTGTTCCCCACACAAGCCGGAATTGTGCGTATGACCGTAATAAACAATGTGCCGTACAAGGCATATATAATAAGTAGCGAGATAGGATGGGAATATTAGATGCATACAGAAGGGAAAAGAATAGATAAAGCAGATAAAGCCTCGCAGATGACATTGAGTGATGGGCTGTAAATAATTAAGAAGCTGGTTCGGAGAGGGACCTGGGTGCGAAGCATGCCTTAGTACGAGCCATAATTTCCTTGCGCGCCCAAGGCCTGCTGCTGGGCTTGGTGTTGTTGAGGTCCAGGACTAGGATGTCTCAAAACACTGTGGTGCATGGCGGCATGGGCTTGTGGATGCAGGCCCTGTGTACCGCTGTATCCACCAACACCTATGACTGAGGGCATATTGTATGAAAATGCAGCATTTGTGTTAGAGATGGTGGTAGCATGAAGCTGAGGGGAAGAAAGTGCTGGTGGCGGAGGAGGTGGGCCCGAGGATCCAACGCCTTGGGCTTTTTGAATCGCCTGAAGGTGTATTATATTGTATGTAGCAGAAAATCAGTGCTGTATGTGCTAACCTCGTAAAAGGCAAAGTCTTGCAACAAGGTTGTTCGCGCAGGATGTGTGTGGAAAATCCGTAACATCTCCTGGCCAGCATCAGGGAGCAATTCTTGAGTATCTCGCGAATTTGTTACAGGTTTCTTCTCCTGTGTATTCCTTTACAAGTAATGAGATTTGAACCGAAGGACAAGAAAAATTAACACACAAAAGCTTAATGTGCCGGAGAGTTACGTTCGGAATATCGCGAACAAAGATCCAGTGAACTTTGAAAACACCCTTCCACTTGTCAGAAGCCCACACTGTGCTGTTTCTCGTATAATCGACCTGTGTACATTCTCAATGTGTTTTCATAATGTCAAGAGTAGTGACTACCCACAGGTGTCAACATTTCGGCCATGCCGCAAAAGTGTCCACTGGCGTTAACACTGAAGAAGAGGTAGATTGGACCACGGCCAGCCGTTTCCTTGAAAGCCTTATCGAGCCTCTTATTGCCCGGATCTGTCGAACTCCAAATTTCATATTTGAGTGATTTATGGACATCATCTTCTGTGTAGGATTTGATGACAAAATATCTCGCAAAAGGAGGACGGATGTCGAACTGCGCGGGGTTGTATCCTTTCGTCGCAACGAGAGTGGAGATATCAATCGGGGCTTCCATGAGGGGCTGAACAGGTGGGGGCGGATCGTTTGGAGCATCGTTAAAGCCTGATGCGATTCCCAATCCTTGCCTATTAACCTGGTTGCCTTGTTGCTGAAGATATTGAGGGGGAATAGGAGGGACACTCGGGACAGCACTTCCACTACTGGCTTTCGTGTGCCCCCCACTTTGCTGGGAACCATATCGGAGATTAGGATTAGACGCACTTCCACGCAAGTTTTGTTCTTTCTGACTCCAGGTGCCGCTACGGTCTCCTTGTCCATATTGCTGCTGCTGAATGTTTCCTCCTCGTTGTGAGTTGGGAGTTTTCCTGCCATCATAATCAGAACCCCTACTCCCATGATGTTGATATCCTCCATTACTGCCCCGTGATCCAGTTGATTGATGTTGCTGATGAGTGAATCGCGGGGGTTGAGCCTGGGTTGGTTGATATTGGGCATAACCTTGGTGTGCGACGGCGCCGTTGCTTGCTATTTCAAGGGCTGTTAATGCGACTTGGACGTCGTCGATGGCTGTGCCACCATTTCCACCAGCATATGTAGGTCTCCAATCATTCCCAGGTGTCCATGGCAATGGAGTCAGCGCGGCATTTGAAGAAAGTTGCTGTTGTTGCCTGAGATACTCCTCTTGATACAATATATCTTCGGGCTCATGAGCGTTGTCGTCCGACTCGGCTTGCTCCAGAGTTTCTGGAGGTGAAGGATTTTGTTGTGAGTGGGCAGGCAGGGGATTTGTAATGGTCCCAGCCCTTTTGAGTCCCGTGGAAGTTTTCCGCTGCTGACCAGCACCATAGGTGAGAGAAACATGTCGGCGCACAGATGATGCGGCAGCAGGAGGAGATGGCACTGATGAGGGGTTGGTGTAATGTGGGGAGAGAGAAGAACCGGCGTGAGCGTCCACAGCTTGTTGGCGCTCGACAGAGATGCGCTAAGAACCGGAGTCAGCGAAACCAGTAAAGAGGAATGAAATCAGCTAATACATCATCTTCGTCGACATGGTAGTTGTCAATTTTCCACGGCTCTTCGTCCACATCATTGCTCTCTATAGCAGCGAGAGTGTTAACAGCTTGGTTGCTGGATTTTGCAGCCTGATTTTGAAAAGCTAATGAAAAAAGATCAGGACCAAGGAAAGATGATCGGAGTCGAGAAAAGGACGAACCACGATGATAACGAGTTGGCAATGACGCCTGTCGATGGAGCGACGTCTTTTCACCTACTGCGCCGACGCCACCAACCCAATCTTCACCTACAACCTCGTCGTCGTTCCAGATGCCCTGTTGTTGTTCGTGTGTTTCCTCAGAGATAATATCTTTTGCCGAAGCTCTAGCTGAGCGACTATGGGCTGAGATGGTATGATGTCGTCGCACCGAACTTGTATTCGGCGAATCAGGTGGGGAGGACATCGCTTGGTTGGACATAGTGATGGAGAAAACCAAGCTGTGACCAGAGTGGATCATCACGTTTTCACACATCATGAATGTTCCCCGATGGCGCACAGTATTCGCCAACTCTGCCCGTCATCGCTATACACCCGCCGCGATTGTCTTTCCACGCGATTACAGACAGTACACCGTCAGGTCTGGTGTCTTGAGCAAGTCCAAGACATTTGCAAAATATGCGGGCTTGTTCTTCCTTTCTTCAGCTATTGGCGTTGTCACTCTTGGTGCCGGAATCCTCGTACACGATGCTTTCACCTATACCGAAAGACACATCGACAGAGTGCCAATAAACCCTTTGGCTCTGCATCTGGAACGCGGGGGTCCAAAGAACCTGCCAATTGCACGTGTGCTTGTCGATGATGAAGAAGACGATGAATGCAAGGCAATGTCTTTAAAACCAAGACTTGTCATCGTTGGAGCAGGCTGGGGTGTAAGCTTCCTAGTCATCATTTTGTGCCATCTAACTCATTTTTTGCAGGCCGTAAGTGCTCTTGAACACCTTCGACCAGGGGATTATCACGTAACTGTGGTGGCTACCGAAACCTTTAACACATTCACTCCTCTCCTCCCTTGTGAGTAGTTGCAAATTAGAGGTTATAAAACTATCTCTAAGCAGGAATGCAGCCGCCGCTGTAGGGACTGTATCCGTTCGGTCTCTAATCGAGCCAATCCGTAAGATTGTGGCTCGTGTTCGTGGTCATTTCGTTCTTGGAAAAGCAATAGACCTCGTCATGTCCGAACGGTTATTAGAAGTCGAAACTCTGAACTCGGATGGAAGCAAGAACAATTTTTATATTCCGTTCGTGTCTGTTTTGTCTCTCACTACGTTGCTCAGCAGAACATAGATACGACAAGTTGGTCATTGCAGTCGGTTCCACGTCTTCCACACATGGTGTTCCCGGACTAGGAAATTGTTTCCAGCTCAAGACGATTGGCGATGCTCAAGCCATTCGGAGGCGAATTTTGGGCATGTTACTTCAGTCACAAATATACTTGGCTTCACTTGGCTGAACGACCATCACAGACAACTTTGAGATAGCCAGCTTGCCTACGACAACTTCGGAAGAGAGGAAGCGGCTCCTCACCTTCGTGGTGTGTGGAGGTGGACCTACAGGGGTTGAAACCGCAGCTGTAAATACCACCTCAATCTATCCTTGTATCTGGCTCACAAGGGTTCATTAGGAAATCTCCGACTTCTGCCAAGAAGATATCACGAACTATGTTGTGCCAGTTTAGTATTCTTGTCTGACCTAGAATTAATTGCTGTGTACCCCAGTTTCCAAAAGTCTGTCGAAATGAGGTTTCGATCTACCTTATCCAATCTCGAGAACACATTTTGAACACCGTACGTGTATTCGCTCTTACCTAACATAAATTGACAACCCGACCAGTACTCTGAGGCTATCTCGAAATTTGCAGAAGTATTTCCCTTCTACTGTCTTCCTCTGATTTTCACTGATTGTTTGAAGGAAAAATTTAAACGCGATTCTGTCAAAGTCATCACTTCCGCCCGGTACGACCCAATCTCTTTTTCTCTCCCCCTCTGAGCATACTTCCAATAGTGTGGCAAGTGTGACACCTACACATGTACTTTACACGGTCCAAAATGCTGAAGGGAAGACAGAACAACATTCCATTCCTACGCATTTTGTTCTGTGGTCTACTGGAATTGCTATGAATCCATTCACTGCCCGATTGACCAGCTTGCTCCCCAATCAAGTACATAAGAAGGCAATTGAAGTTGATTCTCATCTACGAGTTCTTGGCGCGCCCAAAGGCGAAGTATATGCCATTGGAGATTGCTCTACGGTGAGTAATACAGCTCTAATCTCGATAACGGCTTACATTGCCATTCAGATCGAAACTTCCCTTTTGAACCACTTCTTGGAACTGGTAGATGAGTCCGACAAAGATAGGAATGGAAAGATTGACTTCGGTGAATGGGAGGATATGGGTGAGGTTATTGTCCTATTATTTTGAGCTTTCTTCTAATCGTATCAAACAGTCATGAAAATTAAACAACGTATCCCAATGGCCGAAGATCACCTTGCAAAAGTCAAAGAACTTTTCCAGCTTTATGACTCTGACGCAGATAACAGTTTGTCAATGAACGAACTTTTGAACCTACTCGTAGAAATTGGCAAAAGGATTACTTCACTCCCCGCTACGGCCCAGGTCGCCTCCCAACAGGGTAAATACCTTGGGAGGAAACTCCACAAACTGGCAAGAGCCACTTCACCAGGGGAGTCAGTAGCCAAGTTTGACGAGTCCATCTCGAAACCCTTCAAGTACCATCATCTTGGCAGTTTAGCCTACATAGGAAACGCCGCCGTCTTTGATTTTGGACAGTACTCTTTCATGGGAGGTTTGGCCGCTATGTATGCCTGGAGGAGTATCTATTGGAATGAACAGGTTTCTGCGAGGACGAGAGCATTGTTGATGATAGACTGGATTATTAGGTGCGTTCTTATTAAATTTTGCTGCTGGAGTAGCTTTCTGATCACAAGATTTGATTTAGAGGAATATGGGGCCGAGATTTATCCCGCCTTTGAAACCTTTCAAGTCGTCTGTTGCTGCTTGTGAGACTCCGGATTACTTACTGAGTAGAAATACCCCTTAATATCGTGTTCTACGTGTTATTCGTTGACAGTGACATTCCTATTGCGATGCCCTTACTATTACAAATTATGTAGTGCTTTTTTGCCACTTCCAGATCCTTACTCCACCCAACCTATTTCCTTCACCTTCCCATTCATGACCCGCCTTCCATACTTCTTTGTAACCCTTTTCCTTTAAATTAGTTCTTACTCCCTCCTGCTTCAATAAATGACCGAAGAATACAAGATGTCGTGGCCATTCATGCCGCCAAGGGTAGAGTAGACGCCCAGTCTTTGAAAAGGTCGGTTCAGGTGGAAGCAAACCAGGAATTGATGTGGGTGACGGCGAAGGTGGAAACAAAGGGTTCACTGTCCCAGGAAAGTAAGTGTCCAGGTAGATCCTAGGTGAGTCAAAGAAGACTGTAGTCTGGTCCTTGTAATCAGACAGCACTTGATTACTTTTGGGGTTGAGCATCTCAGAGCGAGAACACAAACGAGACCTACTGAAGAGGCGGCTCACAACCAAGAGCCCACATGCCACCGTTGGCTAATTCTTTCCTGTGTAGATATGCAAATCCTGGCGTGGAGTGGCATGGCATTAAAAATCCCACTGTGCTATTGCCTAGTTGAGACGATGGAAGAGCTCTGAAAAAAGACAGCACGCTGATTGGTGCATCACAATAGAAAAGCACGACATATAGTGATGCAGGCACAGTCAGAAAAATGAGGCTGACATATTTCGCGGGGATGTCTGGAAGACCGATGTGAGTAAGAAAGACCTGTGTGTTGGGTGCATGAGCACTGCTTGGTTTTGGAGCCTTGAGGGTTCTCTTCTTATATCGCGAAGGATGAGAACACAGGTCGACTAGAGATTTGGCTGCAAAGAGGTGCAATAACGGTAAAATGGGTTGTAGAAATCGCCACTCTTTGTGTCCGGCAAGGGAATACACTGACATCGACCAAATGATGGTGGCCAATGCTGTGCGCAAGGACGTATCGCGTGCAGATGTGTGTTTCACTGTCTTCCAGATGCCATAAAGCGTGAAAGGAAGGGAAGTGGTGCAGAGAATGGGTATGCCTTGTGTAATATAGTAGTGCCAAGAGTTCGCGCCATAAAAGAGTGATACTGATGAGAAATTCGTTTGCAGAAAATTAATTGGGGTGAAGGTTGGCTTCCCATAGTATATTGAATCAAGGAGGAATAGAAAGGAAATGGCGGAGATGCTAAGCAAAAATTAATAGAATTCATGTTGATTGATTGAGTGAACAGACTAACCCAATGATGACAATGTTCTGAAGTAATTTTAGGGCCAAACTGAGATGGTGACGCAAAGCCCAGAGCAAATTTGCATACAAGAAGATCCATATAACAGCATTTGTAGGCCGAGCCATGCAACTGACGGCACTGAACAAAATAAATTTCAATAATCCCGGTCTGAGAGAAGTGTCAGATACAATCAGTGAGATGAAGCCCAAATCGCGCCTGTTATAAATAAGCTCGGCCTTTAGGTTCGCACTTGCATCCCAAGGGTAGAAAGAAAAGGCGATGGCAGTAAGGGAAGTTTCCAAAGAGTTCGAAAGCGACCGCGAAAGTGCCAGTGCGTGAAAGAAGGAGGTCAGGGAAAAGCAGAGCTGTAACGACGATAAGTACCAAGGTCGGCTTCAAGGATGAATAGAAAGCTGACAGCACTCGAGATATATCTAGGACCTATTGTACGTCTTGTCAACTCAACCAGGTATATGTCTGTGCAAGCCGCAAGCAATCCGTGAAGAACCTTTGGGCATAAAATCTGAGGGGGTGAGGACAATCAATGAACACGTCAAGAAAGCCCTACACACCAAGAGCCAGTCACCCAAGGCCCCACACTCCGAAAGCCCAGTAATTCTCAAAACCCAGAACAATGGGACATTCACCATGGGATAGAATATGCTTCGAATAGGTCGGGAGGCCATCCATTCCCAAGTAAGGTGTCCATATCCAAAAACAAGGTGATGCGCTGGTTCTAGAGACTGGAAATATTCGTCTGGCTGAAAATACGTTCTCGTGAATAAGGAAATAGCGACACGGACAGCCAAAGCAAGAATCGTGGATGTTTGCATGGGTTCAAACTCAGGCTGTGACTCTATTTTTGGATTACTTTGCATTTCGTTTGCATCTAATAATTCGTTACAGTATCACATCTTTTCCTTTCTAAGGTCATCTCATGAATTGTTCGTCTGACCTACATCACTCTGCGAGGTCCACTCCTGCCGTCACAGATATTTTCACTTTCTTCAAGGGTCTGCCAGCTTTCTCATTATTTCCATGGCCTCGTTTTGGATTTCCGTTGTGGGGTCCAGCCATATACTGTGTTTCTTCCTGAGTTTGAGTCCCAGTATCGGAATTGAGCTGCGTCAGATGCATATCAGAAACTTCAATTCAATGACGGAAGAGGAAGGAGGAGACCATTCCCAAAAGACGTTTCTCTGTGTTCCAGTCATTTGGTTTAAAGTAATCCTTGTACTGATCCTTGGACTGCATAGAAAAATCGAAGATATAACGAGCCTTTTGAACATTCCGTCGAGGTTTAATTGTGTTTTTCGCTTTGGGCTTTGGGCGACCGGTTGCATGTGTAGTGACACCCATGTCATCCAATAATACTGTTGCCTTCAAAATGAATCCTGTCGAATATTAGACCTCTCGAGATTCCAAGCAGTGTGCCGGTGGTATACCTTCCTCTTCCAGTTGCTTTACCATCTGCGAAGCTGTTGTTCCTTTAGCACCTGGAGATAGTCAGCCTCCACTATATATTGTTGCCAGTTTCCTAACCAAATGTTTTGTTGAATTCCGAAGGACTGAATGACTTTAATAGCTCTGCAACTTTAATCGCTCGTCTACAAAAGTCAGCCGTGTAGTCTCGCATGCTGTTTACAGCTAACCTGAATAAAGTCAAGTCCTTGAGTTTTCGGAGCATTGCTGGATATATGTCTAACTGCATAAAGTCCCAGTTCATATCAGACCGTGCGCGGCAGTCAAAACAGATGAATTTGGCCGGAATACGAGGATCCGTCACAGAGAGATACCTTCATGCAGTGAGTAATAAAGAAGCAGATAAATGGACCATATCGTGCTGACCCCATGCACCTGTGCAGGACTCAGTTTTTTAAAAAATACGAAATTCGAGAGGGCACCAACCAAACGTGGAACCACTTCTTGCAGCCTCCTTCGCATAAGAAGGAGTCATCCTCAATCTGTGATCGACCTCCATATTGGAATAATGGCGAAAAACGACAGGGGAATGCTTACGCCGATCGCACATTCACACCCAAGACCGTTGTCGACGTTTTCGTTCGCAATGACGGTTGGCGATGTTACGATATTTTCGAGAAAGGAACTTGGTTGAAAAGATTTGATAGACTCCACGGAAACTGATCGTTGCAAACGTTGTGTTTCCAAATCTGACAAGCATTAAGATCGCTAAATAGGGCATCAAGGAAACAAGACACCTAGCATTCCTACATCGCCTGTTTCAGAGAACCCACTATCAATCAAATCGGTTTCCATACCTCGAGTTCGGTTTAATGGTGTAGAAATTGGCTCCGAGAGTGTGGACATAGGTTGATCTTGCGGTGAAGAAAAACTGCGAACTGTAATACCTATCAACCACAACAGGCTAGCTGGAATGTGGCGACAATCACCTTTGTTTTTGGGCGTCGTGAATAAAGGCTGAGTTTCCTCAATTACCCCACCGATAAGGACATGCCCTGCAGCCTAAAAGGGGACCATATCAGAATGAATTAGTTCTTATCTAAATACCATGACCCACCATTTCCTGCAACCTGGTTGGCACCCTCTCAGGGACGCCTGCATATTGTGCCTCCTCTGCGCAAGCCTGGAACGGAAACGTCTTGATAACCCCTTCTTGCCCTCTGATACCGATCGGAACTGGAGTTGAATCGATTGCTTTGTACGTGCCGTCTTCATCCCTTGCTTCAGCATCAGCGTCAACTTCCGTGTCACCGTCTGCGGCCCAAACTACATTCCTATTGGTGGCGTCTTCCATCTGTACTTCTGCTTGTTTCTTAGATAAGTTCACTACTTGCAGAGGCGTTAATGTCATTCGCCCGGCATGCGCAACGGTCCCTCCAAAAGCCTCATTATCGTGGCCCGTCGATGACGGTAGGTACGGTGTGATAGAAGTCACGGTTATATTTACACTACGAACGTCACTTAATGCCCGTCCACAAAATTCTGATCGAAACGTACCCATGATGTCCGGTGTCCAACTTGCCGATACTATATCTATCTGGAACTTCGTCAATATCGTGGGTCATGAAATACCATTTGTCTTTCTCCGTGTCCCCAGCTTGAAAGTACGGTGGTTCATAATCCAACGGTGTGTCGTCATTATAAAATATTTTAAAGGTAGCAAATCGCCGTCCTGGTTGTTGATGTGAGCAAGGAACCAAAGTGCAAAGCAGTACTCCCACGAGGTAGAAGCTCCATCTTTTGTATGGCCGTGATTAGAGTTTTTAAGAGTGTCTACGGAGTCGACATGAGGACTGGTTCCTATTAGGATTGCGGACTTACCTTGACGCTCATTTTGACCTCCTTCAACGTTGGCGTTTTCCCATTCCGTATCGCTTGTGCGACTGGGTCTTCTCTGTATTTACTTTTCCCATTAATCGCCAGGTTCTTTAGACCGTTGCCGAGACTCATTATTGGGATAGTCACATCACTACCAGGGATCGTGTGATACTAGTATTACCATTCAGCAAAAATGCCTACTCGTGCTTAGAGCAAGGCTCACCTTGAAGTTAAAGGTATACGCTTCGAGAATGCTAGATACCCAATGAGACAAGAAGCAAAAAAGCGCATATATTCTGCTTCACTTGTTTGGATCCTTGTTATCCTGAAATCGGGTGAGAACCGACAAATGAATAAACGATGTACATACCAAGTAGACTGCGAAAATGAAGCTGCGCAAGTAACGTTTCTCCAACGCATCAAAAATACCGTATTCCTTGCAGGGGAGGTGAGAAAGTCCAGTCAAGTCCGATAAGGACGCATATACTAAGTAATTCAGAAGTCGATCTGCTTCATCTGTGTAACCGCGTGCTAAGGTCTGCGGGGTGTTTATAACGATAGGACATTTAGCTCGAGCCCGTACCATAATGCTGAAGCCATTCCCGTTTCTCCCCAATGAGCTTTCTTGGGAGCTTTCGAGTTCGAAAGATTGATCTGACTCATTGTTAGCAGTAGTGAAATGGCCTGTTGAGGCCGAGTCGTAAGTCAGGAATCCCTGCAGAATAAATAAGCCTACTTGAAGCAAAATTGTCTTCAGGGAGAAGATTCCTACGGGTTATCTGTGAGTCTGTCATAGTAGAATGTCAAGCCTACGGACCTGAGGTACGCAATCGACCCAAGGCCTGCTCTAAGCAAGGTCTGTACTGCCGCAAGACTTTGCGTGTGATTTACCGCCTCCGTCCTAGTCCTTATTTTCTGTGTGTGCATTGTCAGATAAGAGGTGAGGTTGTCGGTCAAGAGGAAAGGGGCAACAGCGCGTCGCGAAGAGTCACATGAAAGAGATGAGCTAAAAATAGTCCTCTTCTCATATGATCCACAAAACTATTTCTGCAAGTCGACTAAGAATTTTGACATTGCAGCCTAACAAGCATCTAATCAGCAGAGATCAAAACAAAATAAAAACTAAAGCCAGTAACTTAGACTATGATACAAGCTTCTCCTGAATTACTGTCCTGTCCCAATAAGACTTCCAACTCGACTATCAAAAACCTCGCTCCTTATGGGCATTTCTGGTGTGTGGAATGGATTCTTCATGACGGCGTCAGAATATATGTCGTACACTTTCTGGAGAATGGTATCTGCAGTCTTTTCTCCGAGTGAGGTGAGCAAAACGAATTTCGTCCCTGGTAAACTTCTTGAGATGTATGTTGGCGTTGAGAAGCCGTCTTACCAGTGGGCGTCAATAAAACATTCATCTTGAATGTTTCCCCTTCAATAACTTGAACGCCGGAGCTAGGTCCTGTGGGCGACAATCGACTGGTTATGGCATGTATACCGTGCAGAGTACCCGCTAGGACAAGGTATTCGTTGGAGGTGAGAGGGGCAAGCCCATCTGAATATCGAATGCTGTCAGATATCACTGAGCAGATCCTAAAGCAATAACCTGCAAAATTTCGCTGATATACAAGTCCGCCTGCCTTGTTAATGACCTGGAAGTGATTCCGTTGCCTTTTGGTTTGTGATACAAGAGATACACATACCCAGAGACCGAATATGGTCATGGTGTTTGGTTAAAGATCGGGCCGATTGCATCCGGATACAGTCACTGTCATTTAGCGCTCTTTCAATGTTTCTGCCAGGGCAATGGCGAATCTGTGTTTCGTTATTTGTTTTCCTTCTGCTATATCCTTCTTTGTCCTTCCAAGCCACAACTCTTGAGCGAAGAGTCTTAACACCCTTGAAAGGAGAGGATGTTTCCCACCTCGTTGCAACCAGAGACCCTCTACAAAATTTAGATCCCTCCAACCCTAATTCCCACCTATCAAAAATCCTGATTCCCAGACCGTGTAAGATTCTTCAATAGCTTCAATTTCTGCTGCTTTCACTAACACATATCTCTCAGCGGACACTGATAACAACACCCTTGTTCGGAATTACATTGTTTTAACATTGCAGGGTCTTAGCTGGCATATCGAACTTGATGAGTTCACCGCAAATACCCCCTACGGTCCTAAGCGAATGGCTAATATCATTGCCACCAAAGACCCATCTGCGTCACGTCGCATCATCCTCTCTGCCCATTTCGACAGCAAGTTTTTCGAAAGCTATCCTAATAATCAAGTAGGTTGTTATTTTATTGAACAAGTCGTACTCTGAATACCTATTCCCGTAGTTTGTTGGTGCCACCGATTCAGCAATGTCTTGTGCAATGATGCTGGACCTTGCAGAAATATTGAATCCACTGCTTGATAAACGGAAGGAACGACTAGAGAACGGCGAGGAAGAGGATGATGATGTAGCAGGGGTAACTCTGCAGCTGGTATTTTTTGACGGAGAGGAAGCTTTCAAGGACTGGACGGACGAGGACTCTATTTATGGTGCAAGGTGCTACGCAGCCTTTACTTGAAGATTACTTTACTAATTCTCTCAGACATCTCGCCGAGACGTGGGCGTCGTCCTACACCTGGGCCACGCAAAAACGTCATTTCATGGACCTACAACAAACCCAACTCGATACAATCGAGCATCTTATACTTCTTGATTTGCTCGGTGCTGCGTCACCGAGGATACGGTCGTACTTCCTCGATACAGCATGGCTTTTCGACTCGCTTATTGATGCCGAAAGGAGGCTTGGTGAAAGTGGTTTATTCGGTTACGGTGGTGAAACCAGCATGTCACCCGGCAAATGGCAAAGTTGGTTTGTTCCACGACGTGAAAACAATTATAATGGCGGCTATATTGGAGACGATCATCTTCCATTTCTGAAAAGAGGAATATCGGTATTGCATGTTATATCTGAACCGTTTCCGTATGTCTGGCATACGCTCAAGGTGCGGAGTTGAGCCAAAGAGCGAGATCTCAACTGAAGTTTGCACTAGGACGACGCTTCTGCGTTGGATCTGCCTACGATGCGGAGATGGAACATCCTGCTTCGAGTGTTCTTTTCGGAATACCTCCACTTACAGCCAAAGGACTTTACGGCAAGATCAGAGTCGGACGTCGTTGGAAGGTCAGCTTCTGAGCTGGTAAGAGTTTGAGTTGACACAATTTGTCTTTCTGACCATATTCAATAAATTTGTGTTAGTAGTCATGACAATATATAGAGGTATTTGTATTATTATTGGTTGTCATCCAGAACAAGTCCATGTATGGGCACTTGTTATCGAATACGAGGTTGGTCTAACAATAGCTAAGATGAGCGTCTTAAACAAGGTTCAGGCCGGCCCAAGCGCGCCGTTACCCCTTTTCCTGAGCCAAATCTTGGCTTTATATAGCCATAGCTTAACGCAAGTCACATTATCGCAGTCCTTGTCCTCTACCTCTACTGCCGCCATCGCCGTTCATATTGAAGCAACCCAAATATGCCACCAAAGACTCGACACTACTCCATATTTTCGCCGCCCAGCCTTTCCATGTCAGAACTTGTGAAGACGACTCTGGATCACGATTCCACCGACATGCTGATTGACAAATGGCTGGAGTATCGGACTTCAGGACCAGACGCTTATTATGATTGGTTTAAGGACGTACGAGAGCGCAAACACTCTCTTGCGACGAATCAGATTATAGCCTGGAATAAGGGGGAATTCCTGCCCGAGAATATCTTTGTTCGGACAGTCGACACTGGACGCCTTATTCCCCTTGATCGAACGTGGACAACGCATGTGTATCATCACCATTCTATGCAAGACAGGAAACTTTCCATGATGCGAGTTGTGTTTACAATGGTGCGTTAATCGGCGTTTCTCATCCCAAGCCTGAACCTATATCCCTTCCAGCTCCCCGAACTCATGCTCCTCCGTGGAATGCATGACACTGGCTGCGATGAAATTTACGTGATCGTTACCGATCTGAAGAGACAAGAGATGAACGATGTTACGGACTACTTTAAGCTAGTTTCTCGCTATTGTTTTGGCACAAGTTGTAAGCCTAGTATGGAGGCGCGCATCCAACAAGAACGTATGTTTCCCGCCACTTTTGTATTTACGCCAAGTGTATTTACTCCATCTCGCCAACAGACATGCGTTTGAGCCATACTCTCCTTCGGCAACGCCGAAATCCCTGTTTCCCTCAACTCGATCTGACCCTGCGTGCCATCCTTTACGAGAAAAAACCGCGATTCATCGTCCTGTTTTCCCATCACACGACATCATATTCACAAATCTTCTTCACAAATCCATCCTTTGTCCCAGACGAGGAACTTTTCTTCGATTACCCGACAGGATGTCCGAATCCTGCTTGCATGGACGACTGTGAAATTATTCGCTTTCCACGGAGAGGTCTTGAAACTGCGTCTTTACTCCAGATTAAAACCAAGAAAGGCAGGAGACGGGCCAAAATCAAAGACATGTGCAACTGGATTGAATGCGACGTTTGCTTTGGGGAAATTCCGTCGCGTCGGATGAGCACCAGTGGCAGTTCTGAAGGATCGGAGAATGGCTCTGAGGATTCTACGAATATGAAAATAAACGGACACCTTTGCAGCAAGTGTAAACTTGTGAAGTACTGTTCTCCGGATCACCAAAGGAAAGATTGGGAGGAGCATCGGCGGGTTTGTGTGAAGCTGTAATCGTCTTGTTCAGAGTTTCGTTCTTTTGGTTTATGACCTGTTTGTACAATTGCTGTTTATTCTCTTCCTCTGTGGATTATTCTGTTGTACCCGTCTTTGTACTTGTTCGTCACTTTATGTCGAGGTTCTTATTGTCTCAGAACCCCTACCTCACGTACTCTACTGTAATAACGTAAAGCATTACATCATGTTTTTGATAATCTCCGACAGGATCTCTTGCCCCTCGATTGTGATGATGCGCTTCCTAACTGCGAAACTCGCTCAGCAAGTGCGGCTATCCTGTTCGTTGTGCTACAAATGGACTAATTTGCTCTGTCAGCTCGATGAGGAGCTCATGAGCGCAGCTGGAGCGTTCAGCATTGATCAGGTACTAGTAGCTCGCATGACCAGTAAGCCCATACATAACCATCGAATCCAGTTAATGGAATTGGCTGGCCTTGCGTGCGCCCAAGCATTGGCCAAAGTTTATCACAATGACGTGCATCCCCGTGTCCTCGTTTGCTGTGGACCTGGGAACCAAGGTATGTTTGAGTCAAGCGATCTGTGTCATTTGGGAATCACCACTGCTTCTTGTATTTAAGGTGGAGATGGACTCGTCGCCGCCCGCCATCTCGGTGAGTTAACCTGTTAGGAAATTCTCATAAAGTCTTTCAATACACCAGCAGGCATGTTCGGATATCGTCCGACAATTTACATGCCTAAGGTACATTCTTCCCCAACTATGAGGGTGCAATCTGAAATAAGAATTCCAGCCGGGATCAAAGGACATCTACAAGGTCCGTTTGTCAATTCAAGTCAAAATTTGCTTGACGTTAAAACCTGTTCAGCGACTCCAAAAACAATGCGAGAATATGGAGATTCCCATTATCCCTCCGTCCAGTGACATCGAACCGCTCCGACAAGCACTTAAAGATACAGATGTCATTCTCGATGCCGTGTTTGGATTTTCCTTCCAGCCTCCTATTCGATCCCCTTTCGATGCAGTTCTCCCTATTTTGAATGAATCAGGGCGGCCCATTGTTTCTGTCGACATTCCCTCTGGATGGGATGTCGAGAAGGGTGACAACCTCGGCGTTGGTCTAAAACCTGATGCCTTGATCAGTCTGACCGCACCAAAGGAAGGCGTAAAAGGATTCACGGGAAGGCATTTCCTTGGAGGTAGATTCGTTCCAAAGTGGGTGATTCGTGTACTGAGTTATCATCACCGTTTATTTTATCGTTAAACCAGGACTCTCGACCAGAGATATGGGCTCAACATCCCCCGCTATCCTGGGGTTGAACAGATTGTCGAGATAGAATCGCATGTAAAGTCCGTCTAATGACTTTCTTCATTAGCACGTACATGCGTCTTCAATGCCATTAATAGTACAAAATCCCCTTCACCATCTCGATCAGGGCCTCTGCATCTGCATTTTCCTGAAAATGTATGCCCATTGAACAACCCTAAAAATGTTATAGAACGAAATCACACCTTTTCCTTCTTTCTGGCCTCCTCGAATCTCGACCTGATGGACTTTGAAAAGTCTCTAAGCATTTCTTGACGGCGCAACGGATTGTTTTTGACTATATGCGCAGCCTCTGATGAGCTGGACTAATATCAAACATTGGCTACTTGCCTAATTCACTGGTGGCATTTACTTCATGAGCTCGGGTACGCCCTAAGTCTTCCAAAATTGGGGCAAAACAGGCATGAAGTTGTCTGAAGCCATCCTTCGTGTTTCTTAAATCAGTTAAGCGCAGTGATTCTATTGATGCAGAACGTACATCCCGTCTTTGCTTGATCGACTGGTGATCGTCATAATAGTTTTCGTAATCGGTTTCTTGTGCGCGGACCTTTTTTGATGTCGGTTTGACTTCGTCGCTTGTTTGGAAAAATGAGCGAGAAGGCGAGTGCTGATAGAACAAGGCGCACATAGCAACCACACCAATCTTCACCATTTCCTTGGATGTATTCTGTATTGTTCCATAGACAAGAGATGCTTTCGAATTTAACCATTTAGTGTGCTCTTCCTGATCTGTTGTCGTCTGACATGCTGAGAAGAAGATCGCTTAAAAGAGTCCCACTCATCAATCTTTGGACCATGTCTTCGAAACTGGAAGTCGTCAGCTAGGGATACGCAGTTGAGAATTAAAGCCGTACTCCTCAGGAGCCTCATGGCCATCCCCATCATCCGAGTCACCGTCCCATTCTTCGATTTTCGTCCGCCTGGTACGAGAAGCAAATTGCTTAACTTTAGATGCTCTCTTCAATTCTGATGGAATTAAGCAGGATTTGTTCCAAAAATCGCTTCAGACTTACTCGGACTGTTTGTCATGGGTGGTCAATTATAAAAACTCCGAACCAATAGTTAAGCGCTGGTCCCTGGCACGTGTTGTATCATGACGTCTTCTGAGCACAACACATGTCAACAACCGCGTCAAGAGCTTCAGTTCGTATGAATTATGGATTGGTGAGTGTCTATGGCATCGCTATTGCTAATTAACGTCTTAAAAAGCCTGTTGTAGTCTCGAACTAAACATACGACAGCGTATACTATCCGATATCGCTTCCAATGATGATCGCCATTTTGCGGAAGACCTTCTAGCGGAAAAAGCGTCGACTGAACTTTGTTCAAATGATGAAGAAATCATGGATGAAAGGGATATAAAATATGTGGTCCGTTAATTGGGCTTCACCTTTTAAGGAAGAAATTGATTCCTTACAGCCTGCCAGTCGCATTCAGTGCAACATTGCCTTTGGGGAACTTGTTGTCAATTTCTCAGACACATATATAAGCAACTCCATTCATACGGTTGTCCCTGTTCTCGTCGATATGCTTCAAGGAATCCCGTTCCTAAGGTTCGACAGGACCCTTTCTTGGGATGGTGCTGCTTATCATTTTGCTGCCGCTGTTGCAGAATTGACCTTCCCCTCAACAGATTGGGCTCTCCCAGACCAACTCGTCTTTTCTACCGTATCTGCTCTGTTAAGAGTTTCTAACGACCATCCAAACTATGGAGTTCAAGCAACATCAGCCATATTCGATTTTACATTCCAGACTATCGCGAGGATCCACAGCAGTACTTGTAAGCTTTGCTAAGTTTTCTGTAGACGCCGTTGAATCCCGTTATTGTATAGCCTTGGATGTTTTAACCCAAATCATGCCATCTCTTCACGGGCTTTATCGTGCAATAAGCTCGACCTCCTATGACTGGACGCTGTCACAGTGGCAGATCCTGACCTCACACTTGAGGAATTTGAGCTCACCCAATACAATTGATCGATTGAACCATCTAGTTGTCGACATCCTACAAAAGGAACATGCAGATGCAAACACATTCCGCCATGTACAAACGCTGGTGTCTCGTTATGTTGCTCAGGGTCGACCATTGAGCGGCTACTTCGTCGTATGCTGTGTGTTGGAGACAGAGTGGACTGTCCTTGCACAAGCCTTGGCTCCTACTATGAATACTAGGAGCCCAGTCGTGGAAGCTGCCGCAGCGAACAAAGCTTGGCTGTCTTTGACTCGAAACGCCGCTCGAGAACTCGACGTGGAGGATGAAGGAATCAAGAATCTGCTGAAGTCTACCATCAAAGATTCGATGCAATGTTTTACAGATCTTCTAGTCCAGATCGAAGAAATGGAGGCTGAGCCATCTATCGACACATATGCTTGGGAAACCATGTCCGAAAGCTTGGTGAGCACATAAGCAATAACGCGTGCAGTCTCTCATTAGTTCGCAGAAACTTGCGTCAATTTGCTGCCTTGCTCAAAAGGAAATTGATGAAACTTTGTACAATCAAATCTTACTTTTGTTGAGTATAAATTCTCCGGTTTCCGACAACCTGGTGCAAGAGGCAGCTTTGAAATCCATAACCGTTCTGGTGCGCAGGTTCGTGATGAGAAATTCAAATCCTTCAATTCCGCTTAAGGTATTGTCAGTTTCCCGGATATTGCTACGAGTATGATTGGTTTTTTGCGACGCTTCATTATGTCCCCTATGCCCTTGTTTGAATATGGTTTTCCCTCAGAAAGCCGTGCGCCTCCTCCACTTGCGGCGGCGGCAAAGTGTCTTGCTCTCTGTATCAAGGTAAAAGTACACTGATTGCGAGCTGCGTCGACATCTAATGTTTTTGGCAGCTTGCTCCTGGGGATGACCTTATCATGTCCAACATGTATTCTCTGCTTAATTATATAGCCGCGACTAGCAAGGATATCTTTGAATCGGGCACGATGTATGCACACCCATACGGCCCTCATCAACGATCTCTTCACGGGACTCTGGAAATAGGATTGTCAGATGACGAAAAGAGAATGGTTAGCATCAGCACCATATCAGCTGTTACACGTCTTGCATTGGAATTCGAAATGGAAGAGGTTTGGTTTTTTTTAATGATCATCCAAGCAAGGCTCAGTGCTTGGTATGTTTTAGGTCACACGACTCACAATTTCGATGCTGTTGCAGCGACTCTCTTCAGCAGAGCCCACTGTGGAAGCTGCAATTGCTTACAACCTTGTGGATATGGCTTTGACTGCGCCTAGAAGTGCCTTCTGCGATATTGTCAAAGCCTTCTCGTCGATTAATCGGTCAGCAAATCCTGACGATCCCCGTTTCTCGAATAACATGGCACGTCGTAACAAAATTATTTTGATCACAAATATTAACAATATCTCCTAGGTATTAGCCGCTCAAACCAGATTGGCGCAGGAGCTGAATCAACAACCCGAGTTCTATGAAACATATCTAATCGAACTTTTGAGTTTATTTGCCGATAAAGGGGTTGGTATTCAAAACTTGAAAACTTCCAATCATCACGTCAAGGTGGACATTTATTTGATACCCTTGACTAGGACTGATGTTTCTGGAAGACCGACGATATGATAGAACAACTCGCTTCTCTGCTTCTCCCGATTGATGCTTTACTTGGGCATTCAGACTTCAATCCACATAAGAACGCCTCTTCAGAGACTGTATCCTTGTTCAGAAACCTGTGGTTCCTCTGCGTTCTCTTTGGCTTTACGACGCGGGAGTTTAGCGAGGCAACAGCGATGGATTGGTTGAAACCTGCACTTACGCGAATCGCGGTGAAGACCCCATCGATGGTAGTCGAAGAGTCCCATGATGCTGCCGCCAGCGACGTGGAGTACAATTCTGTGATACGACAAGAATACGCAAATACGGTAAAATCTAGTCTCCTTGACAGCCACTCTATTAATGCCTAGTAGGTAATCGCTAAACATCGGAGCACCTTAACAAGATACATTTCCTACAGAGCCAGCGATATTCGTTACCTTTCATCGGCTCAAGTAATCTTCATCTTGACTTTGCACGACGTCGAAAGCCTGCGCTCTGCAGTCGGATTCCCTTCGCCTCTTGTCTCTTATTTCATGAATAATAGTTTAAATGAGCATCCCGGTCTTAGTGCTTGTATGGATGCAGTCGCCGAGAAGGTGAGTATCGGAGACCTTCCGCCGACCCTTGTTCTGAATTGCAAACAGGTCATACGTGACTCGATCAATGATTTAAATCTGAAGGCGTCCCAGCAGGCTTTACCCATGCATCTTTCCTCGGAGTTGCATAACCTTGTCGTTCTCAGCACGCATCGCATTGCCAAAGCGAGAGATATTGCCTTCAAATATTTCAATCGCCTCATAACTTCGTTCCCGTCGCTCATGTGTGACCCTGTTCTTGTTTTCGTCATCCTGGAGGTCCTTACATTGCTTCAGCGCTCTTGTGAGAACGAATACATTGACGAGGTTCGTGGCACTTCTGAGTCATGAACGTCACTCCTGAGTTTTTCCAGTACAATTCTGTCTATGAGTTCCATTCGGATAGAACTGGTATCACTTTGCAGATTACGGACAGTTACCACGTTCGGAATGAAATGTTGGGCCAGATGAAGCGAAATGCTAACACCTGGTTTGAACTCGCTCTGGGACGTGCACCGATGGAACTGCAGTCTACGTTGCAGGTATGTGGTATCCATAACAGTCAATTTCTGTCTTCGAGTTACTCAAACTCGATAGAAATATCTCTCTGTCAATCAATCACTGTCTGGCATCAATTCTGCCGAGCTCGGCGCGTCAATTGCTGAGCAGTTTGGAAAGGCAATTGGTCCCGCACACAGAGAACTTTGTATGCCTGACGAGCCTACGATTGTTCTTTATCTCATGATATATGTTTAGCCTCTTTGGCGACAATGTCACATCGGGAAACTGATGCAGCAAAAGCGTTCTCCAGTCAGATCGCCATAAAGGGCTATTTCGCTGGAGAAGCAGCTGGAATACGCCTTGCAAACCGTGAAGGTGAAACTCACCCAGCTACATGCATTTTTGGTGATTAAATCAATGACAGGTATCGACAAGCTGGCTACACTTCCCCCAGAAAGTGCACCAACAGAAGTAGACGCCTTGAAAAACAAGCTGTCGCTTACGCTGAAGGGAATACGAGAAAAATACAGCAAGTTGACCGTCCATGATCTTAGACGACTTTTGTTCCGTTGTGCAGCGACGATTATTGCAATGGAGAATGCAAGTGTTCTGGGGTCATTTCAATGCCACGAGTTGATCATAGCGTTTAGACGGATTATGAATTACTCCTCCACCTCGTTTCACTTCCATTCGGAGTAGCGACTCCATCTGCAATTGCTTCAGGTATCGATGTGTGGAATTGGGTCATTGCAGAGAAGCCTGATACCGAGGTCGCTTTGATGAGTGGAATCCTGTCTGCATGGTCGGACACGATAAAGAATCATACCGGTCTATTTTCTCAATTACTCAAGTGTGTATGGCACATCTTGTATTGTCCCATGTTAACCGATTCCTTAGCTACGAAGACCCCTTTCATCACCCTATCAGTTACAGCCCTACGAAGAAGGAGACTATAGATCGCAAATTGGCTCAAGCTCGGAGATTGCTTACTCCCCATGCACTCGTATTGCAAATGTTGTTCAGTCGCTTGCAAGCAGCCAGGTATCACAGGCAAGGTGTTATGTTTTTAATTCAGCACCTGGTTTTGCGCTCCGCTCGCGCATTTAAATCGCTGAGGTACACCCTTTTTTTGCCCTCAATGGACTGACCGAGTAGCTGAATTTTCGTAGCACTCATGCATTAGCACGCGAGGCCAGGTTCACATTCCTTCTTTTTGGTTTCGAGACACTGAAGAGTTCACACCTTGATGCCTATTGCGAGAACGCACTTCGAGAGTCGCTTTATACTGCAGCCTTCTCCTGGTTTTCTATCAAACCCCTGTAAAATTTCAATTTCTTGTGTCGATCAGTGCCCCTGCTCAATTTGTATAGATGGTCTTACGGAGCCAATGCAGTCCAAGTTGATGCTGATATCAAGATTCTTTCGGAATTCCTTTCGGTTCTTCAGTCAGATTCCGCTAGAGGACCTCCTTCAATATCAAGCTTATCACCAGCAAAGCTCACTTCTGCTTGTGAGCATTTAAATCCACTCTCACCCAATTAAGTGTTAATCGAATGCCAGTCTATGCAACTCGCGTTGCCAATCTCAATTTACCTTTGCGATTACTCATCGAGAATGAAATATTTCGGTTGTCTGTCTGGGGAAATCCCACCAATGATGGTAGAAAGAGTCCCGATCTCGTTGGCACCACAGAACGGACGTTAGGCGACGTGAGTCACTCTGTTGTACGGACCTCACTACTTAACTCAGATATCTAGGCCGCTTGGATTGTGATTCTCCGCACTATTTGGCACATAGATCCCGCTATTGCAATCTTCCTTACGGAGCGATTCAAACAGCCAGTTATTCGTTATGAAATCGGAAAATTTGTCCGGTCGAACACTGTGGATGTCCTTGATGTACCTGAGGCCCTTTCGTTCTTGCTCGGTGACCGGCTAGACCCCAATGTCCGAAGAGACCTGAAGGTTGTAAATTATTGATCTTCTATGAGCCTGTGCGCTGACTACTATTAGCACCTCGTTTTATGGGCACCTGTACCTCCAGTTGTTGCAAACACATTCTTTGAACGGCGGTTCAACAGTGATCCTCTAGTCTTGCAATACACCCACCGAGTACTACTTCAACATGCAGTGGAATTAACATTCTTTTTCATCCCGCAAGTTGTTCAAGCACTTCGTTATGACGATTATGGTAAAGCTTGACAGTTTCTCAAGTATATCTTACTGATTTCTTCTAATTTAGGGTATGTCGCTCGTTTCATTTTTGAAATGGCAAAGATATCCCAATTATTTTGTCACCAAATTATCTGGAACATGAAGGCCAATTGCTACAAGGATGACTCTGCCGAGATTGTATGTACAAGACGACCTTCATACAACATAATCATAATTTCATCTACAGGAAGATCCTATGAAACCCGTCTTCGAATCGGTGATAGCAATGGTCGTTGATTCCTTATCTGGTGAAGCGAAAGCCTTCTACGACCGCGAATTTTCGTTCTTTAATGAAGTCACCTCTATTTCCGGAAAGCTAAAGCCTTATATCAAGAAAACTAAGCCAGAGAAGAAGGTATTTGAATTCATATCATGATTGACCCACTCACACTTTGGAAGGCAAAGATAGACGAAGAAATGGCTAAAATCAATGTCGATGTCGGCGTTTATCTTCCTAGTAATCCGGATGGCAGTGTTGTGGATATTGATAAAAAGTCGGGCAGACCGTTGCAGAGCCACGCAAAAGTGTGTGTCAAAATCTTCCATAGATTTAATCTCATCGACTTTTCCAGGCACCCTTCATGGCGACATTCAAAGTCAGAAAAGAGAAAATAGAAGTGAACACTGACCCAGACTCCCTGTTGAATGGCGAAGGCATGGGTATCGAAACTCGCATTGAATACGATGTCTGGCAACAGGCGATCTTCAAGGTTGGGGATGACTGTCGCCAGGACGTTCTTGCACTGCAAATAATTGCCATGTTCAAAAACATCTTTATGAGTATCGGCTTAATGCTGTACCTGTTCCCCTACAGGGTTACAGCCACTGGACCAGGAGTGGGTCGCATTTCGTTCCTTCTCATGATGACAACCTCATGAAATTAGTGTGGTGTAATTGATGTGGTTCCAAATGCTACGTCCCGAGACGAGATGGGGAGGGCGAAAGTTAACGATCTTCAAGATTTCTTCATAAGCAAGTTTGGTGGTCAAGACACTACTGGTTTCCAAAATGCGCGGTTGAATTTCATTCAATCCATGGCCGCTTATTCTGTTGCTTGTTTCATTCTTCAAATCAAAGACAGACACAATGGCAACATTATGATTGACGGAGATGGTCATATCGTTCATATTGGTCAGTTGTCACATACCACTCTGATCTTCACTCACCAACTTATTGCAGATTTCGGTTTTTTGTTTGACATAGATAAGTGCCCTTCTTACCTGTCGCTTAGATTTCTCATCGAACTTGTTTGATAGCTACGTCCTGGAGTAAGTCATGAACTGACAGTGTGACACTACCATACTGATCATCTGCATCAGGGTGTCAAATTTGAGCCCAATTCCTTTAAACTTAACCATGAAATGGTCATTTTAATGGGTGGCCGCCACTCACAAGGCTATCAGTTGTTTCAAAATCTCACTGTGAAAGCGTTTCTTGCCATTCGACCCTACGCCGAACAAATCGTGGACGCTGTTAAGCTCATGCTCGACACTGGTCTTCCGTCTTTCAAGGGAGAAACCACAATCCGACGACTCAAGGATCGTTTCGCCTTACATATGAATGAAAGGCAAGCGGCTGAATTGATGATGAGCATCATCCGCAATGCACACGAGAATGTCAGGAGTACGGCTTACGACGAGTTCCAACGGGTAAGCAATGTTCCAATCACCCAATTATGGCACGCTCATTTGTATTCTCCAGCTTCAAAATGGTTAGCGACTAGTTCGTAAATCATACCTTTTCGCTGATTATTGATTACAGGTATTCCATACAAGTAGATCTGTTATATTTTTATATTATCCTTGAGTGTAAATGTATCAATAGAGCCCTTTTGATTGATTATTGGCGGCTCTTGCTTGCTCGGGCTATGGATGGCATGTTTCAACTCTTTTGGAAAGGCACTATAGCCAAGTGGTTACGGCGACAGATTCGAATGAATTATCTGTTCCTCTTTGAGGGCGCAGGTTCAAATCCTGCTGGTGTCGACTTTAAACTTTTGTCCTTCATTTTTCCAACTGTATTTGATTTGGTCCTCTGGATTTGTTTTGATAGTCCCACAAATTACATACAAATCTAAGAGTATTTACAAAAAGTGTAGCCTCTGCCCTTTCTTTCATTGGTCCAGCTATAAAGTTTAAAATTAAAGAATGAGGTCCGTTTCGGGAGGCTCTGCCCGGTACTGTAATATTCATGTACCGATGGAAGATTTCCTAGCAGGGGCGAGAGTCGAGCACGAAGTTGCTTTGCTGTAAAGTCATCTTCTTGCAGCCTCACACGTTTGAGCCCATCCCAAATATCGCTCTGAGACCACGTAAATAGAAGAGAAACATTTATAAAATAAGAACTCGTACCGTGTCATTTATGGAGATTAGGATTTGCTCTCCGTGCTCGTCTTCAAGGATGAGATATATTTGATATTTGATCTGAAGATATTCATAATCAAAATCACTACATTTGACGCAGGCTATGTGTTTTTTGGGTATCCTGCACACGTCCAATTTGAAAAAAAAAATTCAGGGAGAGAGACCACATACTCGACTTTACACCGTGCGCAGAACTGGTAGAAGACGTCATCCAAGTCCATTGGATAGTAGCTAACAGGTTTCGCATAAACTTTCAACTGCATGGGACCTGTGTGAGGCGGTGGAATGTCTTTAATAGGTATACAAGCAGGATCGTTCTTTTTGGCCTCTGACTCGTCAGCTCGGGGTGCCTGAAGTGGGCTCTTCGGAACAGAGAGTTTGCTTCGAATATTCCTTTCCCAAATTTCTTTGCGTCTATATATTTGTCAGCAGTTGTGCAGCATGTGGAAAACTATCTCACCTAAGTAAACCGTTCAAATGTTCATTATCGGTCTTAATGGGATTCAACATGGTAATCAATCTCTCGGCCCCACCCAGCTGAGCACGAATACATCCATCGATTTGGCTGTATTTCCATCGCAGTTTCCTGATGCTGTAAAATGAACCAGGTGCGACTGATTCAGTCATCCTCTTTTGTCCTTCCATGAGAAAGATTTTAACAATGGATCCAATCAAGCTTTGCGCCCATGGTTCGTCTACCTTCAGCGACTCCAATAGAGAGTGCGAAGTATAATCTGTGACATAAATAAATGAACCTTCCTTCGCATCTGTCACGGCTTGCAGGATCTGGCTGCGATTAGCTGGATGTTTTGGGGACATGACTATCACGCACCTCAACTGTACAGTTTAGGAACTTGTCCTCTTCGAACTCTCCAACAAGGCGATGCTCGGTTTCCTTGTCGGAATTAGACTGGTTTTCTTCCCATTGCCTCTTTCTTCTGATTTCGAATCAATCAGTATCAATAGGAAGAAAGACAAATGAGGGAGCTAACTCCATTAAAGCTTTCAAATGCGGGTTTGTACCTGCATCTGTCTCCTTTAAACGCACCATCTTGTTCTGCTGTAATTTTCCTTGTAAATAACCCGAATAGGAATTTGTTACCATGCGAGCGTTCCTAATTAGAAAAAAATCGCCTGGTTTCATGGATGGTCCCATTTCGGCAGCAGCGTCCCACATCTCGACCCGCAACGCTTTATCGGAAAGTGAAGAAGGACACCAATTGTATTGCACGGTCGCAGTCTGCTCATTGCAAGTATAATCCGTGACATACACTGAGAAGACGCCACTGTCAGCCGGGTAGCAATGAAGGACCTATTCAGACGTTTGAGATTATTTTAACAGCAATTGCGATCACTTACTTCAACTGTACAGTCAAAGTAGCCATCGGGTGGGACACTCGGGCCAGCATCGCTAATCAATCGATGGACCCTTCTATTCACGACGCCTTGGTGTGAGTATGTGGGACCAGCGTGTACTAGATGCTTTTGTTCATCTGTTTGCACCTCTCGCCACCAGTCAGATAATTTGACGCAGTGAAGGATCTCATCCTTGGTAGGATGATAAAATGGAGAAAAGCAGACACCAAATCCACCCGGTGCAAGGCGGGCTTCTCGCGGGGCCTCGTTCGGTGGGCCATGATGTATACGACCTGGAGGTGAACAGGCTGCCCAAGTTAGTTTATCGTGATAACCTGTGCCAACAATACAGCCTTGGAAATTGAGAATCTGAAGACCCCAGAAGAAATGAGAGTCAACCAAGAATAACAGAAGAGACCGACAAGACCTTGACGTGGTGTAAGATGACAACGTCTCCAAAATCTGCGGCGGGTAACCATTCCGCATAGCTTTTGGAGAAGCAATTGATTTTAAAGCCAGAAGGGTTTGTATCATATATACTGGGATCTACAATCTGGATAAAACGCATCCAATCTAATGAAAAATCTACATCTAGTGTCGATGGTAAGACACAACAACTCACCTCCTTTGTGGGTTAAATCAGGTGTAGAAATGCTTGCAACGACACCAATCAATGAGGTGAATGACCCTATACGGACGTCTCGTATGGCAGGATAGAAGTTCTGGCAGAATGTTAAAACTGTGTCATAATGTGAAGGGTTTGACACACCGGTCCCAAACGTAGCCCTGCTTTCAACTTCTGCGACATCCTCTGTGACGGGCTGCCTGCTTCATCGTCTGAGGATCTCTGAGAAGTATGTTTGTTTCGATCCATAGCTGACGAAAGGGAAACTGTGCTCAAGAGTTCGATTTGTTCTTCTGCTATACGTTTTTCCTTGGTCTCTGACCGTCGCCTCTTTTTCTCTGCATGCGATACCTTATCTCTGTGAGGTGCATCTTCGTGGAGTTCTTTTGGTTGGTCCGCAGTCTCTGTGTCGTCATGATGGCGTTTACGACCTTGCAGCAGCTTTGACCCCTCCCGGGGAGACATGTACCAACTGTTCTCTTCGCTCTGCCGATGCTCGTCGTGTTCTGGCAACATTATGAGGGATTTGAAAATACAACGCGAGAGAAAAATGTACCTTTCCAAGTGTTGAAGGACCGTATATTGCCGTCTGCTCGTTTCCACCGTAATTCTACGCCATCGGAGAATAAAAGCTCTAGCGAGAGCGAAGAAAGCTTCGGAATAGTTCGCAGTTTCTTGAGCTTGGCTCCTCGAAGAGAAAGGAGAAATTTGTCTTTAGGCTGAAGATCCCGAAGTACTTCAAGGAATTCATTGCGGAGTTGAAAGAACACTCGAAACGTATGTCCACCAGTGGCGACCAAGGCCTCTATGGGTTTGTCACGTTCATCCCAGATCATCTTGATTATCCCCTCGATGAACTTTGTCTCGTCGACTCCCTTAAATAAGTCTAGCGGAGATTGCACATCACTCAGAGGATGAGCCATAATGATACTAGGAATTGAACAACTTTAAGTTCAAATCACAAACACGTGTCACGTGACAAAGTCGCGAAACGTCACGGTCATGCAACAAACTTACGAAGCAATGTATTGTTAATATTATCAATCATTTTATAGACCAAAACTAAATCTTCTCCAAGTGGTCCAAGCAGTCAAAAACCACCATAAGGGCAATCAGACCAAAACTGTTTGCCCCAAATTCCTCTCGTTTGTGTATGCTTGCATTCCAAGCTCTCCAACCTAGTTCAAGCAGTCGAACTCGAGCTGAACGCGACTCCACCTTTTCATCGAAACCCACCAAACCTTTCAAGGTCCGTTTAATGTCGTTGATCAAGGTTCCAACGTGATGTCGCATACGATATATTCGATTCGATCGCCAGCGCTTCTGTGAACATTTGGCCAGAATCGTTCCGATAACGACCTCTTCCTCCAAAAGTCTTGTTTCTGGCTCATTCGATAAGGTATGGGTAACGCAGATATAATTCAGTTCATCCTGGTAGTGCTTGAACTGGTCGAGGATTTCAATGGGAAGATCTTGAACATATGCAGAGACTCCCAAATACTTCTGAATCTTCTCCAAGATGACAAGTGTAACCGGGTCTGACATTGGATTCGTACATGGTGGCAGTTCGGGAAGGTCTTCCTGATCTTCTAACTGAATGGCCCGAAACATGTAACCCAGAGCCCGATTAGATTCATAGTAATCGGTCTTTCGAGGGGAAACCACTTCAGCGGCATGCCAGTCGGGATTACACCTGATGAGTGGTCGTGGAAGATTGTCGTCCAGTATCACAGGTATTCCTCGCTTCGGATAATCCACAGCCTATGAAATGAGAGATCATTCGATTTAGATTTATTTCAGTCTGATCCGTGGCCAACCTGAGAACACAAAGCAGCAAGCTTTTGACAAGCCTCATCCTTCATGCCGTCCTGAAAGACCATGAGACACGCAGCATATAAAAAATCAGAAGGCATACAGTTGATTGATCTATGAAAAACTTGAGTATTGTCCATATGCTCATCTGTGTGTAAGTTGTAACTCACCTGCAATTGTGAGTAGTCGGTCCGAAAGCAACCCCTTGGAGAGTTGTATTCAAAAAGTGTATTTGAAACGTTGTGTAAACAATTACCAAGACATCCGAACTAATGTATTCCGCGACAAAATCGCAAATATCTTCAACCGTGCACTCGCGGTCCAGTGTCAGTGTATCCGCGGATTCATATGTGGCCGGATCTTCCATTGAAGTAGGGAGGAGAGTCTCTTCGTATATGACAGAGAATATATCACTAGAAAGATTGTCAAATGAGATCATCTTCAGGAGACCTTATAAATTGACCCGTCAAGATCCCCTCCACCGAGGCATGAAGCCAGGGACCTCTCGCCTTCCATATAAGTGAGCGCCATACCGCTTAAGTATACGCACCAACTCACCCCTTGATGGCATCACGACGACATTTCGAAGATTTCTAAAGGCGCAGAACACCCCACCGGGCGGTTTGCCCACTAGGCGAACACGTTGGACTAATACGAAGGAAAAATGTAGAAATGCAACTGGGATGAATATCGGAACTCACCGTCACCTATGTGAGCCACTGGACTCCGTGAAATGGTTGCATTACCCTCGAGCCATTCTGGCTCAGCAGTGGGCGATTTTTGAATGCAGGCTGACAAATAGCTTAGCATACTCTGTCGCTGGTTGTTCAACCCTTCCTACCGAAGATCTCTCCTTCGTTCAAACAGAATACATCCTTCTTACCCCTCCTTTCATATGCAGGGCCTTCATCCGCTACCCCAACAAGCACGTAACTATGACTGATAGGAATTCGCGCGCTATGCTTGATATCACGCAGGATATCGGTAGTTGCCACACGACGAAGTTTCCGTAAGAAAGGGTTGTCAATCGATTTCAACTCTGTGTCATATTGTGGGCTTCTCAGATGTTTCAGCAACTGCCCCAACTCAAAAGCAGACCCCATCTTGTGTTCCAACACAATAGATTCGAATTTCTCGAGGGACTCGTCAATTGTGCGTGCACTGGCTACGGCATTGTGCTGCAGGGTTAGGAAGGCTTCCTTGCGCACTCCTACATCTTCCAAGACCATGACAAGAGGACTTCAGTTTGATCAGTTGAAATTTGAGAAACGACACGAACTGAACGTATACATACCGATTCAGATAGGCAATGTTAGGTTGGCAAAAAGCCTGGGCAACCTCAATAGGGGCTATTTCATCATCCTTTGCTGTGAATTTTCTCATCGATTCCCTCAGACGCATTTGAATACCGTTGCCAGTCTTGTCAAGTTCGTCGTCAACGGAGACAACGCCCTTATATCCTAAGAACCTGATCAGGATCTAGACATGTGTCATTCATCTCACGTATTCCCTTTAAGATGTTAATGTGACTTACAGCACAGGGTTCGACCGTGGGCTTGGTGATGTGTTTGTTTTCACAGAGTTTACTCCATATCCTTCGTGCAAGATTCCTGGATATGGTTCCGACACCATCGGTGAAGACATGCGGTTCGTTCGGGCAAACGAGATCTTCGACTTCTTCCCATTCGCATCGCCGAATCATGGCTGATGCATCTGTGGCAGTAAAGGCCTGAGCCAGACGAGCAGCTAACTTGGATGGTTGTTTGAGTAGTTTGTCTCCTTTGAAATTGCCAAGCGAATCTCGAATGGAAACTCCATTAACCCGACCTTTGATTGGATGTTGAAAGGGGTTCACGAACCACACAGAGTGTTCACGTAGGGCCGAATTGGAGTAGGCAAGAAATTCGAAATCACGACCGGCGAGTTCAAAACCCATCTTGAGGGTGTCTCCGACACGGGTATTCAAGAAAAATGTACCATCCACTTCACGATCCCACCGGTACTGAAGCATGTCTTCATCACGAAAATCGACCCGAATGAAGTGGTCTTCATATCCCTGATATTGGCGAATAACTCGATTTGATTGTGTGGCGTATGGGCCTTCGAGTAGAATGCGCGTTGGTGTGAAGGTAACATGACAACAACGAATATCCAGTGAAGGCTGAGGCTCGGAGTATTTGAAATTCTTGAGTTTTTCGAAGAAGCAGGTGATGGGGCTATCTGTGGCTTTCCGAATTTTCAGGGCCACATGATAATTGTCCCTCAGAAAGTCGGCAACGTATCTTGGGCCGATTTTCGAGTGTTCTTCGGCGAGAGATGATATCGATGGGATAAGTTGCTCTAGATCGCCAGTATTTAAGAGGCCATTGAGCAACAAAGCTTCCAGCTGGAAGGTAATGGACCAGGGAAAAGTCATCCCCTTTCGCAGCTTGTGAAGACGTTTACCGCTGAAAAAGCCTTTCTTGATCGCCAATAGTGGTAGGTGGGATGGAAAACGCTTGATGACAGACTGCGCGATACCAGAAACCTTGCACATTGTAAGGAACCTGTCGATCAATCCAGGATCGTGGACCAGCTCGACTCTTAAATGAGGCGCATAAGAGGAGACCATGCTATGGCCTTCATCCAGAGAGCCAACCCGGTGTTTATACTTGCGGTAGTCTTTCGCCTTGTCACCTGTCAAGCTCCTGTGAAACTCGAACTCTTCTAGAAGTGGAGGAGTGAGCGTTTCGAAGCAAATATCTGAGAAGGCATTAATTAGCCTGAATAGTTATATTGCTGGGAAAGGACATTACATGGCCTTCCATCAATCCCTACGGCAATCCGCTGAATGCTGGCAAAGCGAATGCATACATTGTAGCCGACCGAATCCTTTAGCGAATCTCCGAGCTGCCAGATCGGTTCTATAAAGAAACCTCACTGAATCAAAATGAGCTCACTTTTAAAAGGATGACCTTATGGTCATACTCGAACGAAAGAGACGCATTGCTTTCTATGAACTTGCGTTCCCATTCGATCGAGAAGGACCGCGACTTGGAGGGATATGTTTCTCGGAAAAATACTCCAAACTGCACCAAGTCTACACGAAGTTCGCCTTCCAGCGCACGAAGTGTGTTCTCATGCTGTTCTTCTAAATCCGGGTCCACGAAGGGAGTTTTTGATAAAGTCTGCAGCCACTCTTTTGATACTGCACGGTTGGAAACATAAAACCTGAGCTTTCTTCCTTCTATCTTGATTGGTTCGCCCCGTACGGAGTCGAGAAACTTGTAACCGCTCTTCTGAACGGGCAGGGCAAGCGTTCCGGTGCCGTCATTGCGTATACCACCATCGGTTTTTTTAAGCCTCACGCGAAAATTCAACAACCGTCCCTCACCAAATGACCCAAAGTCGTCAGAGTGCAGAACTTTCGCAACTTCGCGAGTGACAGTCCATTCATTGATGTGTGTTGGGACATTCACGATCTCCAACTCTATACCAGGGTCCGAGCCCATGACTGAAGTTATCGCAAGAAGATGGAGGAATCCATGATAGGCGCCGAGCTTTAATATTTAATTGCCACGTGGTCGTTGGTCTGTCACTGTCACTATAACCCAAATTTCTGTCAGTGTTGAAACACTGTACACATTTATGGCTTCTTTGGATGTATATGCCTTTCCACGTCCTGAATGGCTTCTGTTATCCATTTTGCCAATCATCTGTATCGCCGTCATGTTCCTTGCCTCCAGAAAGCGGTCCACCGAGACTAGCTGCACATTGTCTCCTGACGCAGCACGAGCGCTCTCCGCAGTCTTTACACCGTCGTCTGGAGGGTGGTCATCACATCTTGCCATGTCTTTCCGCCAAACCAAGACTCGAATGTCATCATCTTCGAACTCACCGTCGATCCAGCTGGATTTGTCTGAACTCTTGGAAAACATTTTTGCTGGAAACATAGAGCTGAGAGAAACTGGAGACCTATCCAACATGTTCCGAGGACGGCTGTATATTTATGACTTCTCCATTATGCTTTCCGTCAGGCGTCCTTGGTGGTTTGTTGCTGCAAAATGGATAGTATCGCAGCAATTCCCTAATATGTCGCCCGTGCGTTAATTTACGTCATATTCATGGATTCACTGTACTCATCATTTGATTTAAGATTTGTAAGGAGATTGAATATTAACCTTAATGTTTCTGATGTTTTGTTCGAAAATCAGCGGCTTGCCACTCAGAAGATTCTACACACGACCTCGACCACATCCCTTGTCACAGGATCGAACGTGAAGTCCTTCGGATCCTGCGGGCCCATCTTTCGGACGCAACTTTCTCGATCGAATTCACATGCTTTGCACCAGGAATTACCTTCGTTTCTCCTTGTTACATCTTTTGTATATTGCCCTTCCTCTATGCATCGAGGAGTCAAAACAGCTCTGGCAGAAATTCCGTTCCGTCGACCCTGTCATTGCAAAAAGTGATCGGCTGGTTGTGCAATGGTCATGCCACAACACTCTCTGTCACGAACATCTCGTCGGAGCAGGCCACTATCCTCTGTGGACAAGAAAAACATTTGGTTTATAACAGTAATCTTCGAAACCAATTCGTTGGTGACGAAGGTTTGATGGGGTGGAGAAGAAAACGATTCATGTTGCTGTGGGAGGCAGGGTTGTTGTCCGCAGGATTTTTGTTTCGTTGGCGCATCATTCTGAGAGCAAATTAGCAGCCAATGTTCGAAAATTATCAATGATTGTGTAGTATGCTCATATATGCGGGTGGTATATGTGTCAATATGTCAAGGTTTCTACCATTGCGTCGAGAATGCGAATAGAGTCGGGAATATGAAACTTCTCATACTGCAGTGCAGCCGGCAAACTGAAAGAACGTCAGAAATAAAACACTAACTTGCGGCACCAAAAAAACTTACTCCCATCCTGTCACTCTTTTCACGGGAGCGTCCAACTTGAGGAAACACCTCTTCTGCACTTCCGCTGCGATCTCAGCACCAACCCCTGCAGTCATCCCAGCTTCGTGGACTATCACAAGTCGGCCTGTGCGTTCAACGGATTTAACCACCGTTTGCACATCCCAAGGTAAGATGGAGCGTAGGTCAACCAGTTCTATCTTTGCGGAGCGAAGTGAATCAGGGACGACCGATTGCAGTTCGGGAGGAGTCGAGTTCAACAAGTGGATGGCGGATTCACAGTGATAGACTGGGGTGCCCCAAGTGAGCAGGGTCAGGTCTGACCCTTCGAAAATTGTTTCTGCTTGGCCTAACGGCAGCTCGAAGTCATCTATTGGAACTTGCTCCACTAGGTATACAATGGTCAGCTTCTGCGTAAATCAAAAGCATGTGTAAAAGCACCTGTGGATCGGTACAGTATTTTAGGTTCCATGAAGATGACGGGGTTTGGGTCCCTTATTGAACTCAGTAATAGTCCTTTGGCTTGAATCGGGGAACGTGGAATGACAATCTAATGTTCGTTAGTGATTTCGCATGTAGCTCATCTTTGAACACACAAACCTTCAGCCCCGGGACTCCCATGAAGAACCCTTCGGGAGATTGGGAGTGGTATAATCCACCGTGTCCCTAAGTTATCTGTAAAGGGACAAACAAATGCAAGAGACGAATTGACGCACAACTGACATAGATGGGGTACGGATGGTTAGGCCACCGCAGTTGAAACTCCCCCCAGACCTGTAGCGCAGTTTTGCGGCTTCATTGACAATCTAGTGATCCGGCCAAGCCATGAGAAGTAGGTCTGAGCTATAGACGTAACAAACCTGATCGAAGGCGGGGAAAATATAATCGGCGAACTGGATTTCGGCGATGGCGGTGTGGCCCATAGCAGCAAGACCAATACCAAAACCTGCAATGCCTTGCTCTGTGAGGGGGGTATTAAAGACGCGCTCTTTGCCTTGGAAAAAACAGGGTCAACTGAAATGTAAAAGAAGTGGTTGTAGCGTTTACCGAACTCTTCGGCGAGTCCCTACAGCAGTGGTGAGTAAAAATCCCTATTTGATAGTATTTGAATTGACCATGGTACACCTGAAAACGCCTCCAAATGCAACATCCTCGCCAAACACGATAGCCCTTTCGTCCTTGGCCAAGGCAATGGCCATTGCGTCTCTTAGAGCCTGATACATATTCATCTTACGAGTCTCCCGCCCGCCCAGGCTACCATTCGATGGAGAAGAGACGCCTCCATCAAGCCAAGCAATTCCAGGAGTGCGCAGTGCCGTGTCGCGTTTGGTGACCAAGACTTTGGACGATGACACCGACATATGACCACCCGCTGGGGGTGCTTCCGCTGCTGTAGAATTATTACGAATGGGGACGTTATAACGAACAACAAGCGTTCTGGCGCATCTAGAATATGCTTTGAGGATGGACATGAGGAAACAATGTAAGATCCGAGTTGAAGCAATCTTACATCGTAGCTCTTAGGGGATCACGTATCCAAAAATAGCCATCGGCATGACAGGTCCCATACCTTCCCATACATACCCTACACGCTCGAGAGTGCTGGGCTCGCTGTTATGGAGAACGAGTCCACCTTTGTCGCCCCAGAAGGCGTCTACTCGGTCACCGATGAGCACAAGCCAAACCAAGCACAGAGTATCGCAGCTAGCGCCGGACCTCATCTTTATGCCGCTAGAATATCTACCACTATCATTCGTTACCCAACAACGAAACCTAGTGGAGGCACCCAGGCCTTTGCACAGCTTCTAGGCGGCAGCAAAAATGAGCAAAAGAAGGACAAGGTAGAGAAAACTGGCAAGGAGAAAGATGACGGGAACAGTCTTTCGAGTAGTGATTCTCCAGACGGCAGCGAGCAACCGCCTTCATCTTCTCAAGAGAACGCCAATGCCAATGCCAATGCCTCCATCCCTCATGAACCCCACATGCTGTTCGCAGCGCAGCCGGTTGCTGGAAAGAAGAAAACAGCCGCACGCCCAAAACATAACCTGAAGACTACTTCATCTACTTTTATTACCCGATTACAGAATGCCGAAGGAATGACCAAAACGTTGCAGTCCAAGACCGGGGATGTCACCTTCCTCTTTTATAATGTGGCAAAGAGCCTTGTATGGATAGAAGCAGGCCCAAAAACAAAGGTAGTCTCTGCAATATCAGTACCTCGCACACAGTCTGATCGCATCTTAGGAACCTTTGACCAGAATAACATTTTCTGCATACCCCACTTGTCATGATGTGAATATCTCGACGGCATCATCAGAACGGTTGGATATTATCATGGGTTTCAACACGGGCGATCTCGTGTGGCTTGGTATGCATTTTTTAAATTGGAGTCGTAATTTTTGAGCAACCCACCTCCTTCAGACCCTATACACTCGCGATATACGCGTCTCAATAAACAGGCAAAGAAATTAATTATTCTCCATAGTTTTCGAAGGCTGATGATTAACCAGGGTTCAATTTCAGGGTCTCCTTGTACTTCCGTTCGATGGGTTCCAGGATCCACGACGCTTTTCCTCGCATCTCATGCTGACGGTACAATCATCATCTACGACGTCGAACGGGAGGATGGGTCCTTTACGCCCTTGGATCCAAACTCAACACCTTCATCTTCTGCCAGCATCATTCCCAGTCATAATGGTTCCGCAGATTCAACAAACAACTCATTGAACCCTGCCGTAGAAGTCTCTCCCCAAGAATGGGATCCTCTGGATAGCATTTTCGTAACAATACCTCCTTGGCATCCAGCCGCGATATCTGTAACCGCTCCCAATGCCTCCGCAAAACCAATTAAAGCCGAGGTGGCGAAAAACCCTGTAAGCCATTGGCGGCTATCAAAGAATGCTATCCTCGGTGGGTGTTTCGCCTGTTTCAACGTCAAATCAACCCATGAAGTCCAGATTTTGCGTTTTCTCCTGATGTTCGATATGTCGCAGCCGTATCAGAAGACGGCTGTCTACGTGTTATAGATGCCTTGGCAGAGGAGTAAGTCAGTGGGAAGACCATTACACGAACGAAGGACTGAAACTGCATCCCAGGCTCGTTGACTGCTATGGTTCCTACTTCGGCTCTCTGACTTGCGTGGCTTGGTCTCCAGATGGACGTTTTGTTTTGGTAAATCAAATTTCCAATGCCCTTGCCTGTAGATGATATCTGAAGCATTTTCTCTACGAACGATCAGACTGGTGGGCAAGACGACCTCGTAACAATATTTTCGCCTTGGGAACAGAGGGTAATAGCGCGGTGTCAAGGGCACTCCTCTTTCGTGTCTTCAGTCGCGTTCGATGATCTCCGATGTGATGGAAGGACATATCGCTTTGGTAGTGTAGGCGAGGACAACAAGCTAATACTTGTGAGCCCTCTTCGTCTTCACCAAACATGCACTCAACCAGTCATTGGCAGTGGGACTTTTCCAGTGGTGCACTTCACCGACCGAAAGTACAGGTCAGCCCCTGATCCCATTCTCTTAATATTTCTTGACTTGAACCCACCACCAGCGAATGTCACTGTCATCGACACTTTCTCTTTCCTTTCGATCCATGCCGTGTCTACCCATTGTCAACTTGCCTGCAATTGATGGGGCGTCCTCATCACGCTATCATCCAGCTCCTTCCCGAAAAGAGGTTGCCATAATGCAACCTGTCCTTGTGAGTCGACCGTCTATCTGCTGATCATGTCGGTGATCCATTATGAAATCGTAGGTAAAACAACTCGAAGTCGACCTCTTAGCGACGATACAGTTTCTTCCTCGCTGCCTGATAACAGCCTGTAAAACTGGCTTGATGAGGCTATGGGTGCGGCCTCTTGCGTTGAAACCCCGCCAGTTAAAAGGTGCAAGGATGGCAACTCTAATAGACGCACAAGACATTGGTTAACTGGGAAATCATATAGCTGGGGCGTTATTTATTTCTTAATTTGCTGTCTATGAATCACAAGTTATGGAAAACACAACCAAGAACCATTTGTGAAAAGTGGTGGTGGTGACCGGTTGTGTGGGGAGCGCGTTTCTGGACAAGTCAAATTACAAGTATTATTACTTAGTTCTGTGCTTAAGCACTTCAATTTGAGATCAGTTCATAAAAAACAATGAATCTACTAATGTTGCTGCTTTCAAATATAGGATGTACCACCGTCAGTGGGCTCATCTGTAGTTGGTGTCGGCGCCGACGCTCCAGAGGCTGCAATCATAACTTCTGTTCCCCAGTCAACATTTTCCACAGGTTCGTTGATATGATGCCTTGCACTTGATTCAGAACAACAAAGCGTGGTAAACGAGAGCAAAACACCTACTTCTTTTTCAAGTGCTTCATCAGCGTGTCTTTCTCCCATAATTTATATATGGGCAAATCTGAACAGTGTTTACATCGATGTTCGAACGCAGGGTCACGGAAAAGGCGGAACGGTCGACGTTTGCGAATCCTTTTCCTCAGATCGGCGGCAACATCTGCACCAACCACTGGATTTCTGACGCAGTGGCTGCATAACCAAGTTTGTTTGAGTGATGAATCAATGTAAGAAATCAAGGATATCGACGCACACCCTGTTTACGTGATCAATAACATCTGCTTGTGGTAATTGGTTCTCAAAATGCTGGGCGCAATGATTACAACCCCAGATATGGTGCAAGGGGTGAGGATTGGGATTGACATGTTCGCGCACGAATCGCGTTGCAGCCGGACTGAGGAGAAGCCAAGCAGGCGCGGCATGCATCGGTTCAATGTAGTCTGTGGATAAGTTTACCATCTTCATTGTATGTTCGAGCTGGACGAAAATTAGTGACATGAAACATCAAAAAAAAAGAAGTAGGGATAAAAAATAACATACACACTCTAACCAAGTGTATACCCGCATAAATCGACGTCCACGATAGTCCTCTGGTAGACAGGTCCCGCACATGAACCTATCATCACGACGATTCATATCATCCATGGTGGTGGTTAACGGATCCAATCCAACACAAGAGACCAGGGAAGCAGCTGCAGCGACTGCATGATGATTGACCTCATATGTCTGACAATTATCAGGATAACCATGCGAAGTGGAACGCAGATGGCGGCAAATATTCTTCCACCCCACGAGCACAAGGCCTAAATGAGACGAGTCATTGCAATCCCTGCAAGTCACCACCGAAGTGGCAAGCTCGAGCCGTTGGACTTTGGCTTCGAAGGTTTCTTCCGCGTCTTCTAGATCTGGGAGAATGCCTACGATCTCCTCTTGGTGCCCTTTTACCCAGTTGTCGATGAAATCGGGGAAGAAAGCCACAGCGTAACCCGGAAAAATATCACCTCTCTCGTCAAAGGGCGCCTCGAGAAATTCTTTGAATCCCTCAATCTCGAGGATACGACGGGTATCAGGCTCTGGGAGGTATTGCCATTCCCCTGGTGGCCGGGCCTTGAGGTAATCTTGGTAAATGCCTTTGAGCAGCTTCCGGCGTTCTGTTTCTATCCTAGTGATTTTGACCTCTTTTACCAAGCTTTCAATTATTGGTTTGATCTGGCGAAATGCTACACATGTATAAGTAAAAGTACAGACAATTCTTAGTATTATACTTACTCTTGCAAGATAAGCGATAAATGCCTTCCTCGCGAAATACACATCGAATGGAAGTAGTTACAGATGCAACGTCCTCTGCATCATGTCCCAAGGCTTGTAGACGTGATTTGCATCTGGAACATGAGAAAATAATCTTATTTAAATGGATATGAAACTTACTTTTCCGTCAGCTGAAAGGTAGCGTTATCATACTCATTGGAAAAATGTCGAAAGACAGTGAGAGCCCAAAGGTTGGCATTTTTAGCAATCTATGGATCATTAGCATCGATCGTCCTAGAGAGAGGCAACTCACGTCATGGTGTCCCTGGACAAAATCTCGAAGTGCGGTCTTATATTCCTCAAATAACTGAGAGACCAAGGGGACACCATTAGCAATAAGAATTTGAATAAACTTTAATTTCTTCCACATGGTGAAGAAATTCGTCTTCAAAAACCTTTCCGTAATATATGTGTTATACCGTATGCCATCTATACAAGTCAGTTAATGGCAAAAAAAAGGATGGTGGTTTACTCACTGAACCGATATGTCTTGGGTATTAATGTCCAGATATCATGTTGATCTGGGATATCATTATTTGAGTCGTCTCTGAAGGCGTTCCTGGGGAGAGTGTGATCCATCTGACAGTAATTCAGCATCGGGGTGATGTCAAGGCTCAAGGCCATTAAACAAATTACCAGGCATGGTCCACAGAACCGTTTCAGGAAATTGAAATCGGTCAGAGCACCATACTCCCCACACACCTGGCCAGATGAGATGAAAAGAATTGAAGGCAACGGGAGAATTAGACATACACAACATATACCAGGCCCGTAAATCATGAATGCCCAATCCGACTCCTTTACGCGTGGGGGCGGTGTTGGCAAATCTTGATGCCGGGCAAAAGCTGCTTTCCAGACTCCTAGAGCTTTGGTATCGAGAATAAGTTTGCGGAAGGATTTGGAAACTAGGGTAAGGTGATATAAATCAAGGGGATGTAGGTGTTCTAAAACCTGCTAATGCGTTATTACGATATGAATGATACTACTGGAGTTCTTACGTGGAGTTGCAATTCAACGGGTAGTTTGAGGAGCACGATAGAGTCTGGGGCGCTTTTTGCTCTAGAGAGACGCAACGACTTCTTTGCGTGACCTGCTACATAGTTCCCTGAAGAAGTGCTTAGCAATACTGACCATAAAGTTTATCAAGGAAGACGAACGAATTGTCACTGGCCCGTAATATTTCCTTGGGTTTTCCTTGATTGAGGATATCCGGGGTCCAGGAAAAATATGTACAAGGTCCGCTTGAGCAAGGTCAGAAAATGGTAGAAACTCCTCAACGGCATCTGGGGCAGTTTCTGAAAACATTGTTGCAATTTCGAACTTGCACAAATAGAAATGAGGTCTAGATCAGCTGAGAAACTTTAATGAGAGCAAATTTTATAATGAATGCAGCAGCAGAGAATGACTCGAAACAAGTCGATGGCTGTTGAAAAAGTTATTTGAGGATTCCGATGTGCTATTTCGTATTAGTCATGTGATGAGGTGATGTCTGGTGCAACACCCACACTCATTCCTCGTAAACTTATATTTCCTCTTTTCCTCCCAGAGGCACCCAAGCCTATTCTCTTATCCCTTCCAAGACAACGCGTTTATCGAAATCTCAATGCATACCGCGATTTCCTGCGTGAAATGGACGACCTTAGTGACGAGGAAAACGAGTTAGATGATGAAGCGAGTATTCTTTCCTTATGTTATCCAAGCAGACATTGAAAGGTCTCTAGTAGATACAGAGTGCTACCAAGCGCGGTTTCAACTTCCTCATTCCGATTGGTCGTTCTTTGACCCAACAAGAAGAGAAGAACGATGTGAGATTCACTCTACACTCCCCTACAGATTATTAACTGTGAAATACAGGAAGATTCAGACGACTCATCACTAAAATCAGGTGTTGATCCTTCATTTATTGAAGACGGTGGAGAAAACGGATCAGACCAGGATTTGGACGCGAGCATGGACGATCTCGATGACGAACTTGGGGGCGATAGTGAGGACTCAAATGAAGGCATTGACGACGAGTCCGAAGAGGAGCTCATCATGTCGTGATTACCGGCCTATTTTCCTTTTGGCTCGTGGACTGTGATGGAAGGACTATCTCTTTTGGTGTTTGTATGAATCCGTGCATGCTTGTAACTACTAACAGATGTCGAGGTTGTACTCGTAGGTTGGTACTTCTCGTTATACAATCACTACATTGAATTCTATGCAAGATAGCTATGGCATAATGAGTGTTTAGTTGCAACGAAGGTCATGCTCTGACAGATGTGAGCGTTAGCCACCTCTGCTGACCACAACAGAATCAAAGAAGTTCCACAAGGCATCCATGTCCTGATAATCATGATGCAACAAACTCACTAGCCATCGCTTATCTCTCACACCCTCCAGCAGCTCACGTTCTTCAGAGCGTGGGGGATAAAATGAAGCCCATTCTGACCATATAGAAAATGCCTCATCCTGTAGGATGAAGATCAGCAAAGACTTATCGAAACCAACTTCAAATGCGGTATACCTTCCAAGAAAGGAACGACTCCCTCTCGATTATGGTGGTCTGTACGATCTCCTTCGCCGGGAAAATACCCCAGGTGACTGCATTTCTATCTACATCGGGGACATTTGTGCGGAGGTCGCCCTGGGAGTAAGGGGGTATGAAAAGTGAAATTTGGATTGTTGAAAACGGCGGCTTACCTCGTTATTACAGGCAAAATAATGCACCCAACCCTCACCGTTCAGCTCGACCTGCTTCTCGATGACGTCGACATCTTCCTCTTTGCAGAAAAATTCAACGAAACATTTCTGGAATACATATCCTGCTCTTGGCCCCCAGCCGAATACAGGATCTGAGGAGCTGACACCATTCACAGCTGGTTGAGATCCAACAGTCCACCAACCTTTTTCAGTTAGCTTTTTCAGTTGAGACAAGATACTAAGAGATTCCGGGGAGAGAGGGAACGCGGAAAACGGGCTAGTTTGAACCTTGGAATGGAGATAGTCAAGAAAGACTTGGGTAAGGTCTTCCAGTGATTTAGGAGAACCCCAGTGCGATAGAGCCTCCTCTTTCTAGCAGAACGTCAGGGACTCGAAGATTCTGATTGTGAAATGCGCCGTACAGAGAAATGGGATCCACCCCAAAGATCTTGGTCTCCGAAAGCAGGGCTCTTAAAATCACCAAATCGTCCATTGGGGAAGTCATCCCATGATGCAGCGTTGTTGAGTTCACCTCGTCCGGCTTCAGATTGTGCAACTAGGAGTGTGGCAAGTGTTTTAGTTGCTGAGGTCGTAGCGCTTGAAGGAGTAATTAACCGTTCCGACTCTCCATCCGGCAATGGATGTGTCGGTGTACCAGGTCCTTCCTTGAAGTAAATAATGTCACTCTTGTGAAGTGCTACGTAGAGGGAAGAATACGAACGGTGATCAATTTGTTGGTAGATGGTGGAGGTCTTGTCGCGCATCCGGTCCAACCAAGAGAATCCAAGACGCGTTGCACGCTCTTTTCCAGATTCAGAGTGCAAAAGTGAAATCCAACAATGTTTCCTTCAGACCTCAATTTTTGGACTATGTTCACAACTAAATTCACTCCATAGTCTTTCACCAGTTGGTCGTCATGCTGAAATAAAAGAACATTAGCAAGCAGATCTACTTACACTAGTGAGATTCACGCACGCTAATACTCTTCAATGCTTCGGCCATAGCAACGGGTATTCTTGCTCCACAAAGCTTTGTGACTCTCATGAACGAAGAGAATGTCTGGATTGGCATGATTCCAGGAAGAACAGGAATTGTTATTCCTTTTGAACAATTGAATTCGAGATACCATGCAATCGGAAAAATGGATACCTTTTGCCCTTAGTTTCTTGTACCACGACAAGAATCGGTCTGCGTCATAGAAAAGCTGGGTAACAATAAAATCCGCGCCAGCGTCTACTTTGGCCTTCAAATAATCGATTTGAGTATCTTCATCCACGTAACTGTCTGGATGGCCGTCGGGATAACCTGGTGCACGGGTGTCAGAGAAGGATGCGGCAGCCAGCGATATAAGAGACCTGCCACGCCTATGCTAAACCAGGTCGCATAATCGGGAACGGAACGAATGTAGGAGACAAGATCAGCAGCACGAGAGAAACGTGGATCTGATGCTGTCCATTCTTGTTCGCCACGGGGAGGATCTTCGAGGAGAAGTCATTCGTACGAAACAGATTTATTTCCTTGGCCTGCTGCGTACCTCCTCGCAACGCCAATATATTCCTAATTCCGTGATCTTTTACAGACTATGCACATAAAATGAGAAGATTAAGGAGTGTGTGAATTCACAATAATTTATGCACCTTTAAAACCTGATCAATCAAGCCCATCTGCATGTTGGTGCAGGTTAGATGCAAGATCGTGTTAACGCCAGTATTCTGAATTATGCTTGCAAGCTCCAAGCTCCGATCTTTTGTTGACCCTCCTGCGCCCCATGTTACACTTATTGCGAGTGGTTTCAAAGCAGATAGGCGGGAGATACGAGATACGAGATTTTCAAACCCCTAATATCCCATGTGAATAAAAAGGATAACAGAAATTATATAAACACAAACCTGATCTGTACGTGGCGGAAAAAACTCAAACGAGTAGAAAGGGTTGTTCAGATCGTGCGCAGCTATTTGTTTTGCCAAAGAGATGTTGGAAGCCATCATGGATGCTATTGGCATCAGATCCATTTCCATTAATAGAGCATGGGATCACGTGCTTCAGCATTAACCTTGTTCAAGTCGTTGGCCGAAGTCGTACCTTCTCATTACTTCACCATGACAGATTCTTCAACGTCGCACCCAGTATCACAGGATTTCTCGTCTTCACCACCCAAGAGGACCAAGATTGTCCTTCTAGGTGACCAGAGCGTCGGAAAGACCAGTCTAATTACAAGGTGAATTCTCACTTCTTAACTCACTAAGTGGAATTTACCATTGGGTTTAGGTTTATGTATGACACGTTTGACAACACATACCAAGCTACTATTGGCATCGACTTTCTCAGCAAAACGATGTACCTAGAGGACCGGACAGTTAGACTGCAATTATGGGACACCGCAGGACAGGTGCGCGGTTTCTTTATAGACGCACCCAACGTCTAACGGCCCAACATAGGAAAGATTCCGCTCCCTTATACCGTCATATATTCGGGATTCTTCAGTGGCTATCGTCGTATTTGATATAACAAGTCCGTTTCTCATTACTTACCTCAGGTATTGAACCGGTCCATCTGAACCCAAAATATCTCTCGCAGACCGTCAATCGTTCCTTTCAACGTCCAAGTGGATTGACGACGTTCGATCGGAACGAGGAAATGATGTTATCATTGTCCTTGTTGGGAACAAAGCAGACCTTTCTGACAAACGGTACTGTCATTATGATGTCTTTGACAACACCCTGACTGTTCTTTAGTCAAGTGACTCTTGAAGAGGCTACTGCAAGGGCTACTCAACTAAATATCATGTTTATGGAGACATCAGCTAAGGCAGGGCACAATGTTAAGAGTCTATTCAAGAAGATTGCGATGTCTCTTCCAGGTATGGAAAAGGAGACTCAGGGTGAACCTAATACGAGTATGTGGCATTTCTTCTTCCACCGTTTGGTGATTCTGATTTAATTTGTTACCAGGGATCGATGTCACGACAACTCAGCCTACGGAGGTACCAGAGGCGTCTCAGTGCAACTGTTAAGTGTATTGGAAATAGTATACTGGTATTCTTGCTGTTGAATGTTCCATCATTTCATGACTTGCCAGCTTGGATATCTTGGTTCCATGAAAGTGCCATTCATATTCAAATTACTTAGTTGTTTTCGATCGATTCAGCCGTAAGGAAGCATGTCAAAGTCCAAAGTCCGGGGGAAAGGTTTTACATTGCTATTTGATTCATCTTGGCATAAATATGGTGGTCGTCAACGCGTCATCCTTTATTCATCCTATTGCCAACCCCTCGAGGATGTTCATCTGTATATATAGCCCATTTCTCGTCCTTCTGCCTCTTTTCCTCAGCTTTGAGCTCACCTCCCACAGTACCATCCATCTCCGAGTCAACCTCCAATTGTTCAGAAGTCGTAGGAGCATTCTGCGATGCAGGGCTAAAGGGAACGTAAGTCAGCAGGCTTGACAAAATGCTCTAGGAAGATCGACAGCTCACCCCCCGCCTGTGATGATGTTTCCTCTTTGGCCCTCTATTTCTAGGTATTCGTCAATCGTCATCGTTGGTAGATTGTACCCAGGACCAAAGACGTTGTCTTGTAATCTGGAACGTTGCGCGGCATCAGAAGGCAAGAGTGTAAAGGGCCTCAATGGCTGAGCAGTGGGAATACCATCAAAATGGTTGAAAGGTACAGCACAAAAAATTTGGTCACCTTTCCAGAATCGTCCAGCATGGGACCTCTGCCATCCAAACCTCTTCCAAGTGGTAAGTCCAATTTCCAAGCATCATCTTGCTCCTTCCGGCTCTTATCCCTGGCATCCCCAGATTCACCAATCGACCCTGTCTCGTTGCTTGGTGGAATATTTTGCAAAAGTTCTTGTTCTTGTTCGGCGTTATGAAACTGGGAAGCCGCTCTTGCGTAAAACAAACGGAGGACCACGAGAGTTGTGTCTCTTAGAATTTCGTCTGTCTCTGAGCTCAGTTCTCCTTCATTAGTTGGGATCGAAGAAATGGGAATCAAAGACGCAATGAGATCATAATCCGAAATGGAATTCTTTAAGGCGTTATTGCCAATACGTTTTCGAAGATTCTGAGAAGACAGATTAATTAATCGTCAAGTTTATCGACACATACATACCTCTATTCGAACATTCAGAGCTTTCTCCTTCCTGTACTGGTTAATCTTCAGCTCTCTTTTCTTCGCTGGGTCCGTTAAACTGCCAGTTTTCTGTTTATACAACTTTTGCTCGTCCTCAGGAATGATATTATACGTTTCCAACAGATTCATGAAGTTCTGGAGATATTTCTATAAAAGCTAAAAGGTTAATTGAGATTTTAAACTCGACATCTCGCATAAAAACCGTACTTGTACTTGGATGAGTGACTTCACTCGGTCTTCTTGTTCCGTAGTGCGTATGCGATTTTGGATTTCGCCGAAGACATACGGAATTGTGAGATAGGCTAAATCTCGAGTGGATATATCGTCAACTGTTTCGTTTGGACTAAAGATCGATAGTTGTATGATACGGGAGTGCAATGACCGAAGATCGTTCAAACATTTTGATAATAAATCCTGATTGGAATATGAGTTCGAGATGAATGGGAATAAAGAAAGACTCACCTGCGTTTCATCGTCGATGGTAGGCAAGTTTTCTGTCATGGAGGCATTGCTCAACACACGGTTGTACAGCTCTGAAGACATCAAGCAAACAGTCAGGGAGGATTTGGAAAGCTGATGTAATATTCTTTGTATTTCCAAATTCGGATTTTGTTATTTGAATAGCCGTAATTGGTAGTTGGATCAGCTGTGAATGAAAATAATGGGAGAGTTTAAACATTCTCCCCTGCTCGTCGTTCAATCTTGAACATGTTGCAAACATCATTGAATAAATTTAGGCAAAGGTAGGTGCTCGGTCACAAAATTGTTGCACTAGATTTGCTACCCGGGCCGGGCTCCGTTGAATTGGCGGATGCCCGGCCCGGTGCGATAAGACTTGTTCAACGTTTTAACATTATCGAGATTCAGATTGGCACATAGTCTTCGTTGAGAAACACCTTTTTTATTACACATCACCAATAATTACAGATAATGAACATCTGTGAACATCCACTGTACATGCTCACTTCTCAAGGATTGCAATCTATATAGGGATCATCGACACCTTTCCCACTGGCAGATGAGCACATAGTCAAAGACAAAGACTCGCAAGTGCACGTACCCGTGTCCCATTTTCAAACACCAAATTAATAGAAAGCCCGCGAATTTCAGTCGAGGTCCTCCTCAAATGTATAATCACGGGAAAGGAGGTCCTCGGATTCTTCTCGACCGAAGACTGCACCAGCAACTCTCCTAATGCCCCTTCCAATGGCACCAAAGAATCTTCTAGCGCCACGACTGATCCTGGGATCCCGTGCTTCGAGGTCGATATCGTCGGTGAACTCGCGAGCAAACATAGGCTCGACGTCAAATGAAATGTCACGCGCGACGAGGTCGTCGTTGTAATCACGGCTATGATGGAATTATGGGTGATTTGAAGCACCATTGGCGAAAGAGACTCACGCTACAAGGTCATCTGATCCCTGGAAGTTGACAGGTGCGGCGAGGGCAGGGAGAATAACAGTGGTGGCAACGAGGAAGGTGGTAAGTGCTTTGATTTGGACCATAATTAGTTGAAGAGTGGATTTAGTGAGTGCGATAAACGTTCAACGTTATAGTGCAGTAATGAGGCCAGCTGAGGGAAGAGGCCCCATCCAGCTGGACTTTATACCCTGGCCATACGGATACGGGTGAGACCCGACTTGTTCCCATCAGAAAGTTGAAACAGCCAATTGTGTTACTGACTTACGAGAGGTTACCACCTGTCGATCCATACTAAGTATATTCATCAGCGTGTTTGTTTCAACTCTATTAAATGTGGACTCGGGCGTTCTGTATCCATGTTCTATTCGCCGATCTACATCACAGTCAGCATGTTTTAGGTAAATCCCTTCTCCCCCTTCTACCTTCTGAGAGAAATTCATAACACAGGTGGTGTGAACAAGCCAGATAATAATATGCTGAGAGCTCATGCTATGTTAGTTTCATCGTCTCCTTTTGACAGCAAGGCTGGACAGCTCGGGTAACTCTGGGTCGAATTGTGACAGACCGCCATCAGTTTCAATATCTGAAACTCTTCTCCTTTTGGATGACGATGTATCACCAGGCGAAGGTGAAGGCGTCGATAGACCATAAGAGGCAAAGGATTTCAAATCAGCAGTAAATAGGACCTATGATAGTGGTCAGATTGAATTACCCTGTCCAAAGAACAACCAACGCACAGTGTGGGCCCAGCCGGCATACTCACCCCATATTGAAAAGAATTTCGCATTTACTTCTTCATAGAGCTTAGGAGTCATGGTAGCCTTTTTGCCACCCGTACCCCTCAATCCGTAGTGTTTAACAGCAATTTGGTAAACGTGAGTGTCCACAGGCACGACTTCTTTCTGCAAGGATCTTTGAATACCTGGGGAGCGGTCGTCAAGAAAATTGAACACACCTTGTCTAAGCTCATGAGCAAGACGCAATCCGCTACCTTGCGCCCAACACCTACGAACCTCAACAATTCTTGGCGGGCATCCAGTGTGCTGCAATGTCTTAAATTCTTCAGCCAAAGTTCGGATCTTTCGAACGAGCCTGAAACCAGCTGAGTGCCGTGTGCTTCGACCAGCATCTGCGCTGTGCGCTGAATGTAATCTGCCCGGTAACCAAATCCAAGAGACCGCAGACGCTGAGCTACACTCGAGACTGCAAGTGCAGATGGGGGCGGGAATGCATGGTAGGTCAGAATCTCCGCAGCATTAAAAGGGTGTGGTAAAGTCAGAAGAGGAGGAGAGTAATGGGTACAGAGATTCTGGACCATCTTTGTTATACGCGAAATGTTGTTATTGGAAGAACATATAAACCTGTCAAAAGTCGTGTCAAAGAACAATATATTCGCTTGCAAGAAATTAAGCGTACGAGACGAGATTTTCCCAAGGGTCCTGGCGCAAGATTCGAATACCCTCAAATCTTCCTTGAATACCTGCAAAGACTTTGTCTCTTGCGGCCCATTCCTGATAAAGCGTAACAAGGTCAACTTGAAGCTGGAAGTAGTCCTTTAGCCAACCAAGAGTTTCGTTTTCGCGATCGCAGAGATGAGCAGGCGACGGTTGAGGATCCGGAAACACAGCACGATAATACAATGTGTCAGAAGACTGTTGCAGGCAAATGACACGATCGTTCAAGCACAAACGATATTCAACTGAGTCAGGATTATCGTTGGCACTGAGAATAGACCAGCGAAAAGACTGCCCGCATCTGAGGACGGCAGCCAATGAGACTTGTGCACGCTGTAGAGGAATGGTTTTGAACGTCGTCAACGCCATGAGCAAGTCACACGGCCGCGATTGACGGCATCATGGCGGCTCAGCCAAATGTAGTAGAACTACAATACTATTATGATAAGCAATGTAAGTGGCTTCATTGCTCAAAGTTATCATGACCGAAAGCAACTCATTTCTACCCAGGATCGAATCTGTGTTCTACGCTGTATTCGACATTCGTCAAGGCGCCAAAATCGTCTATCAAGTCCCTGAAGGCCTCATCGCTGTCTCATCTGGCGGTGCCTCTACGAATGGTTCAGTCCCACCGACGCCATCATCTGACTCCCTACCCTTTCCCCTGCCTTCGGTCATCTCTCCAGGGGGTAGCCTGGCATCCCGCAACTCAAGTTCTTCTTTGGTCTCTCCGACACCATCTGGAAGCCGAAATTTAGGCTCCTCTCCTCAGAAGCGATCTTCTTCTGCTCAAAGAACTCTTTTCAATTTCAGCGATATTTCGATGTATGTTATCCCTCCCTCCCCGCTTTGCGGAAGACTGGTAACATGTGCAACCCGTCGCTATCGTATCATCGGTCATCCCATGGCACTCAAAGGAAAGTATATGCGCAATTATTTTAGATATAACCTCTGTTTTGTCTTCGACCGTGAAGCGGACCTGAGTTGCTATGAACCGATTGTACGGAAGGTCAGCCATGTATTAAAGGCTTGTGAGGTCCGTCTTAATTATCTTTTTTTTGCTTTCATTCATGTTTCCACAGGAAGAATCTGAGTTTCTCTCCTCACCAAAGTCCTCGCCTGCAGTTCACGCCATTCTGGAGCAGCTCTATGAAGACTTGAACTCGTACTCCGAAACTTCTTTACAAATTGACCAATTCAATTCGATCGAGTTGAAGATTCTTCCCTTTTATCCTAATCCTCCAGAGGTCAAGGATTGGATGGTCCCTTTGCCCCTCATAAATCTTTGCAAAAGGATGGAAGAAAATTGGGATCTAACGATGATCAAGGTTGGTTCACAGGTTTACAAGTTCACCCTCCGTTGAATATCTTATCAGGTGTGCAAATACATAAACGGAGCCAACCATGTTAGTCGAATCGCTTGCTTGGCTGATTGCGATATTTCTCTCGCACGTCAAGCGATATCTCATTTGTTGTGAGCTTTCAATGTCTCTGAAAGGTCGGCCTTCAATTATCCCCCTCTAGATACTACCAGGTCATTATGACCGTAGACATATTTCAGTACTCTAATATGTATACTCTCCGCAAAAACATACAATGGCTTGCCGATGAAGCTCACGTTAGGGAGGAATGCGGACCTTATGTGACGAAGCCGGGCAAGTAGAAATGCACTATCACGGACTCCAAACTCATTTAGTTCTTATAGGTCGCCATATTCCTGACTGGCCTAAACTACTTCATCTGTACTCACGATTCAAAACTGGCAAAACGGTCTTCGATTGGATGAAGACGTACGAGGTTGAAGACCTCGGGATTGATGTTCGAAGATTCACAAGTTTCGGAGTAGTGAAAGTAAATTTTTTAAACATGTCCTACTTCACTTTTTTGATACCAAATCTAGGGGTTTCTAAGGCGTGTCCACAGATATCCTGTTTATATGCCGCCCGATCCATCTCAGCCGATTTTTTCCCTTCCAATGCACCAGTCGGGCAATGCTGTCGATTCTTTTGCTAATTCGGAGCTTGCCCGCAAAAGGGGCAGAAGTCATGGAATGTCAGGCCTTCGCTTATCGGTGTATGGTCAACTCCCGCAACACGACGCGACAACTTCCCAAGCAACTGTGGCCTCCCCAATACCGGCTCCAGTATTCATATCCCATGGAACCGTTGACACATCCGTCCCTCCGCCTACTTCCAGCGCTATGTCTGCCACTCACCGCGCTAGACGAGCCAGCGCTGCCGAGAAGGTTCTCGAGCAGTTACGAAGTCGGGATATGCAGAAACCCGGACCTCCAAACCCCCGCATGTCTTGGTTAAATTTCCAACAACATGATTCAACACCACCTTCTGCTACTACAGCAACGACTGCAGTAGCAACAATGACAGCTACATCATCATTTTCTCCTGTGAGTGCAAGCGTCTCTTCGACTGCAACTCTCACGCCATCCACTACGCTGCAAGAAAGCCCAACGAAATCTAGACGTCTATCAACTGTTACCCCCGTCGTGCCACCACCCTCACCAGTCTTGTCGAAAGCACCACTTCCTCCATCGCGGCACAACCGTCCACGATCGTCGTCTATGTCAGCACCGCCAATTGGAATTACATTCCCTGAATTACTACCTACATCTCAGGCTGCGGTTCCCCCAGGACTGATACCACTATTGGATGGTGATCACCATACGGATGAACTCTCCGTGAATTTCGAGGCTGGATGGCCGTTACTGAAACAGTGGTTGATTGCAATAGGAGGTGGAGAAGGTAACGGCGACTACGGGAGGGTGGCTATCATTTATAAATGATATCCAGAGGACGAGGGCAAGTCGATCCAATTACCTTCTCTGAGACATAAATCTTTTCGTCATGACAATCGTGACAATAATAGTGTTGCAGTTGGTTCTGATGCAGAACATGTATACAAATGTAGTTGGTTTCTACTTCTAAGTTTCATATGTAACCTTCAGAGTTAGGTTGAAGGGGAGAGTACTAGCTGTAACAGTGATTTCTTCACGATGCTGTACTAGTTCTGATAACTTCTTTTCCAAATTTGGACGAGTTGCCTGCTCTAGTTGTGGGGGAGCTTGGAAGTAAATTTGCTTCGTTGCAGTGGACAGTGAGGGCTTCTTGATTTGGCTAAATCGGAATTGTTGAGCAACCCAGTTTATATCAGCAACAAAAAAGACTTGCATGCCCTGTTTCTCAACCAAAATGTCAATGAGTTGCTCGACCGTTGTATCGGGCTTAAGAGTGATATCGATGGCCTCTCCTCCACAGACGGGACAATCGGAACGCTTTTCGTGTTCGAACGTATAAGAATAAATGCCATCAGTTCCAATCAGCATGAAGTAATTATTAAGATAGGCAGCAGAACTGGTGGCGATTTTGAAAGCTTCATTACAACAGGCGGCTAGAAGAAGAGTAAGAACAGGGTGAAAAAAGAGAAAAGGAGAAAACGGGGTACCAGCAATGATGGCATTTGTTGATGCGATGGCCGGAATGATGTTTTTCACGACTCCTTGAGTTAATGACCATGTCACACCTTCAATCTTGAACTCAGCCGCACGAGACGTTGCCACTTTATAAAGCCATCCGATATGGTCTGGATCGTCTGTATCGAGCTTCTTCTCTGCAACTGCATTAGAACCTTTCCACACAGGTTTAATTGTGTCGACTCACCTCCGTGCACTTTTGGCCATTCTAGCACCGAAGCCCATTCAATGCAGTGCTCTGGAAGACGCGGTGTATTGGCAATTGTACAGATGGGGAAGACAGTAGGTTTGTTCAACATGTCAAGCGAACATTCGTAGCAAGAGGTCACTGTGGGGATAATAACTCGCGCCTGACCCTTGAAGCCTAGCCCATCCATGAGTTACTTTACTAGTAAACGGAAATGTGTCGCAGACCTTCTGTTCCACCGTCTATCATTGGTTTTAAGCTGTCCGGATTACTTTCATCAACCATGTTGACTAGGGTCGCGTTTATCCACCGCCGGGCCTCTACCGAATCAAGGCCACAGATGATAATATGAAATTGCATGTAGTAATCCTCCCCTTTGTCTTGAATTTTCCCGAAATATCTATCCAATAATCAACGGCTTTTCTTTTTGAGACATGAAAAATGCCTACGGTGTCACTTTCACACCTGGAACCCGCTTCATGATAAACTCTGCCGCTGCTATGGCTTTTGAACTGCCAACATCCTTTGGCCTACCAACAGGTGAGTTCTTTCACAAAGAGAAAATGAGATCACCAACCTAAAGAGAAATTGTCTATTCAGGTTACTGATATCAATAGTGTCCATATCAATGACATGAATGTCCTTGAAGCCCGTAAGAGCCAGGTTGGCAAGGATCTCACACCCTAACCCCCCTGCACCAATCACCAGGATTTTTGCTGTTTCTCTGAGAAATCTCTTCACCTATAGCAGGATTAAAACACTAAATTCATCAACAGAATACCCACTTCATCGCCTGCTGCGAACTGGGGATCAGTACGAGGCCCTCCTGCATTTAAGACTTGATCTATGTGATAATAGCGCCCCGCCCAGTCTGAGTCTGGGGTGGGTGAATCGGTAGTCATTACTAGAAATGTATGTGTCCAAGTAGTGTTCAATCACACATCGCTTTATGCCGGCCCGTTCCCATGACTCAACCTACCACTGTCGTGAACTTTACTGGCCACAGACACTTCAGGAACCGACTTATTCTGTCAATCCTGAGTGGAAAGACCGTTCGAATTACTAAAATACGCTCAGAGGACAACAACCCAGGATTACGAGGTACAATGTTTTTTTTTTTTTGCAGAAGTGTGTGGTTCTGAAACCGCCAGACTATGAAATCAGCCTCTTGAGGTTACTTGAGAAGGTCACCAATGGCACGATTATCGAAATATCTGTTACAGGTGCCATTCCTCGTTTTAATTCATGAACAAACTGATACCATGGATCTAGGTACCACCATTTTTTTAAAACCTGGTGTTATTCTGGGCGGCCCAGTCCAACACGAGTGTCCTCTTTCAAGATCAGTTGGTTACTACCTTGAGCCTGTTATTATGTTAGCGCCCTTTGCTAAGAAAGCGATGAGTTTGACGCTGAACGGGATCACTACAGACGAGAAAGATCTATCAGTGAGTTTTGAAGAGTCAATTTAGGGCTTCATTAAATATCTCTAGGTTGATATATTGCGGACCGTTACTTTACCTCATCTTCAACTTTTTGGCATTTCAGATGGCCTGGAACTCCGAGTATTGCAGTTTTATAGGTTGGATTTTTGTACAGGTACTAATTGCTGGCATCACAGATAAAGAAACGAGGGGCCAAACCACTCGGAGGAGGAGAAATACAGTTTATATGCCCTATTGTAAAGCAAGTGAAGACGCTAGACTTTATAGCAACCGGAAAGATCAAACGAATACGCGGTATTGCGTTCGTCTTCATTTTCCTATTCGTTGCACTGCCTCATAAATACTTTCAGCCATGCTGTACGTGTCAATCCTCAAATCTCGAATCGCATGATCGAAGCCTCCCGATCAATTTTGAATCGCTATATTCCTGACATCTACCTTTATTCCGACGTCTACAAAGGTGACGACAGTGGAAAGTGAGTGCAGCCTCCATAGACTCTCCTTTCTTTCCCAGCTTGTCAATCTTCCCAGATCCCCAGGTTATGCACTGTCCCTTCTTGCAGAATCTACGACATCTGCAATTTACTGTGCCGAAGCGATATCCGAGCCTGGGGTCGCACCTGAAGATATAGGGTTGAGAGCAACCCGCGCACTTTTGTCTGAAATAGAAAAGGGTGGTTGTGTCGACCAAAGACATCAAACACTTGTTCTGCTGATGATGGTACTTGGAAGTGAAGATGTAGGAAGGTGTCGGATGGGTGAACCAACACCAAAGACGTTAGTTGTTTTTTTTTAAAAAAGGTCTAATTCATTTCACTGAATAGCAGGATATAGGATCCATTTCCTGCGGGACGTCAAAGAATTCTTCGGGACATCCTTCAAGATATCCCCTGCGGACCCTTCAGATTTACAAAATGCGCAACTGCTGTATTCTTGTTACGGGACAGGTTATGTCAATGCTAATCGTACATTGGCATAATTGATGACACCTCTTATCGATGAGACCTCCTTAAGCCCTCTACTTTTGCGGTTGGTAATTTTGGACTGCTTGTGTTGATTGCTGCTAATAGGGTCACCAGAAAGATATACGAAAATAAACTGTATATATCTTACAAACTAATGATTAGAAATTCGTGAATGTCATCACAACGTATACGAGATTCATCGCTAGGAGACATGGGAGGAAGGAGAAGGAACGGAATGTCCTTTGTTACGTTCTTGGTACTCAGTAAGGATCAAACACATTGTACAGGCGAAAATACTCACGGAAAGTTCATAAACGCCTTGCTCTGACTGTCATAAGCATCGTGGTTGTAATGATGCCAAAAACAAAGGCTGCGACTGTAGGAATGGGTCGAACCTCAGTCCAAGGCACAGTCCAATTTATCCGTCTCTTCGTCGGTCTTAGTCCCATATCTTCGGCTGTTGGCACTTTCCTCCCCTTCTCCCAACCCTCTTTGATGAGTCTTTCCATAATGTTCTCATCCAGTGTAGCCAAGGTCTCCACCTCCCATGCATCACACAACTTTGTCATCCACCTCATTCTTTCCTTGCTAACATCGCCTCCTACGCCAGGAGCTTTCTCCTTCAACTTTATCCTCAACAAGCCAACTTGTCGGATGGCTTCTCCTTCGTGGCCACTCAAAGAATTTTGTATCTTGTTGCGAACGAGGGCGGCCATCCTTGGGCCGTTCCCATTGGTCGAAAAGACGATTTGGAGCGGACCGTCACGGATTTGCGCGCCAAAGTAGAAGTCGCATAGATCAGGAATATCAGCAGCGTTAACAGGAATTCGGTGTGACCGACAGACGGAGACTATCTCTGCCGAAAGAACGGGATCGTCGAGAGCAGTGAGAACCATGTCAATTCCTTCTAGTTCGATGTCGTCTGCATTTTTTAAAGTGCGATCAGTGTGAGTTATCCTATCCTTTCGCAATTCAAGGAACCGTTTCGTGCGGGGGTGAAGGCCATGGGAGGGTGCGAGGAGGCAGATATTCGCGTCGGTATGGAGGATTGATTCGATGCGCTGCGACCCTATTTCGCCACCGCCAACGATAAGCACACGTTTATCTTTTAGTTGCCATGCGATAAGCAATGAACCGCCTCCAAGTGATTTAACTCGTTGTTCTTCAGCGTCAGACATTGAGTGATAAACGAAACTGAAGCACAGATTATCAGGCCAAGGGAAAACGGGCCGAACTCTAATTTGTAAGCCAGTTATCTTTCAACTTGCACCACCATGCCAAAGGCTGACATCAATAAAGCAGGCTGGGAACAGAGCGAATTTCCTATTCTCTGCGAGACATGTACGTTTCATTTACTTTTTCGTTTTCCAAATGTCAACGACCCTTCTGTCAACTTAGGCCTTGGTGCAAATCCATTCATTCGCATGGTGTGTTTCCACATTTTTCTTATTTTAACGAGTGCTTAGAATATTCGCAGTCCAAGCAAGAATACGGTCGATCGTGTGGCACATGTGCTCGTCCTTTCACTGTCTTTCGCTGGAACCCGGGCCAGGGTGCACGCTTCAAAACTACGGTGATCTGCCAGACATGCGCAAAGGTGAAGAACGTCTGCCAGACCTGTTTACTTGACCTGGAGTACGGCTTGCCGACCCAAGTTCGGGACACAGCTCTCGGTGTACAAAATGAAGCCCCTACAAGTGATATAAACAGGGAATATTATGCCCAGAACATGGAGAGCAAGGTAAATTAGTCTCTAACTTTCTTGCCACCAGAAAAAATTAATGGAATTCCTTTAGTTGGAAGGGAACAAGTCGAATTTGACCATCCACACGTCTACTGCCGGAAAGGAGCTGCTGAAATCCCTTGCAAGAACGGACCCGTATTATAAGCGGAACCAACCGAAAGTGTGCTCTTTCTTTATCAAGGGTGAATGCAACCGTGGCAGCGATTGCCCGTACCTGCACGAGCTGCCTTCAGACAGTAAAAAGGATCTCGCGAATCAAAATATGCAGGATAGGTATCACGGACGGAATGATCCTGTGGCGAAGAAGATATTAGCGAGAAACGCGGAAAATATGGGTTTGAAACCGCCTGAAGATCCAACCGTCGTACGTTTTATATCTATTTACATAAAATCGTGGTTAACTTTTTTTTTTGTAGACCTCTCTCTTCCTCTCGTCTCTTCCCACTACCTCTAACGAATCTACTATTCGTGCTGTCGTTCTTCGCTCGCTTCCATCGATAAACCAGTCCCAACTAAAGTCGGTAGTGCACGTCGAGAAAACGCGATGTGCATTTGTGAACTTCCAGGATAGAGCCTCGGCAGAAACGGCTGCAGAATCTTGGGCAAATGGACTTGAAATTGATGAGCAGGTAATCAACGTTAAATGGGGGAGAAGTCGGAGCAAACAAGGAAATTCGGGCAGCGGAACTCCGATAGTAGAGGCTGTTACCTTGTAGGGTCAAGCTAGACTTGACCAACTGGTGTAATGTAAAGCTTAAGCATTTTGAACCTTTGAATTCAAAGTGTGGTGTAATTGTTCAGACAGCACACTGTAGTATTAAAGCCTCGGTGCAAGGGAGCTTATCTTCCAACGTTAACCATACAGTTCAAGTACTTCATTCACAGGATTGATTCCAAATTTTCAGCCACGAATCCTCCGGCCCCCAAAGCTACCGTCCAAAAGGCGTAAGGTGATAGGATTTGTCCATGACCAAGCGCACGGCCGATGTTGACCACGCCCGTACCGGCTGGGATGGGAATGAGTACAAGTGACTAAGATTTTAAATGTATTGGTCTTACGACAAATTCCTGTCAAGCCCCATCCGAATCCAAATATCGCGGAGCCAAGTATCAGCCTTGGATCTATACCAGACTTGGCATTGCTCCATGACCATGTGGTTCCCAGTCTGGGACATCTTGGTCCATTGGCCTTCTCATTCATTCCATTACCAATCCCATAGACAAACCTGTACAGTATCACGCCCAGCGGGATCGAGCTACTTGCGACGAAGAAGAGCGACGGGTCAAACCCATTGCGGAAAGGGAGAAGGAATCCAAGAATACGCCTCGATTCAGTGAGATCCGAAAGGCGAAGAGCGAGTCCGAACTGGACGGCAGTAGTAAAATATGTCAGAAGACGAAGTCGGTGGATAGATAGTGAGGGTAGGTCGAGTTTCGGTATCTAGTATAATATCGTCGTCAGCTCCGGTTCATTTCAGATTATTAGAACTTACTAAAGTGTACAAGACAGTCACGGCAAGGAATGAGACGGCTTGCAAGAAGAGAATGTCTGGTCTCTTCCAATTAAGCAACCAAGAGGATGAAGGAGAAATAGCCCCGGGCATCGTGTTGCCATACATGATGTTGGCGGCCAGGCTTGCTGAAGTAAAGAAGGTTGCAGTTGCGGCCATGGACCTGGTGGCGTATGAAGTTGATAATCTGACTCGTACTCGAAAATGAACTCACCGAAAAGAAAAACGTGATATTCCGCATATCATATGGCTAGTTGAAGAGGTTTAGTAATAAAAAAAGCGTGTCTGCCCGAAAGAAACCATACCCAGACGTACAACCATTTGCAAGCTGGTTTGTAAAAGTATTCAGATAAGAACCTGACGAAGAGATAATGTAGCGAGTACCTTTGTACCAAGGCCAACAAGGAAGCCAGAAAGCAAAAGCCGAGCAGGAGAAGCATTCAAAGGCGACATAGCGTTGGCACCCTCCATGATCGCAACCACGACACCGCCAACGACGAGTCCAGCTACCCCTGCAAGTCCCTCAGTGTTCGCTTTGAGGCTACGATGGACGAAACCAGAGACTCCAAATATGTCGCCAGTCAAAAGTAGCAGTTCATGGGCTGCTAGAGCTAGTCCAGCACCACCCAGTAGAGATGGCAACGCCATGAGAATCTCGCGAGAATAATGGCCGGATTGGTGACCTGGAAGACCTTTTATATGAATTGGAATACTTATCATATGATATCTTTAATGTTAAGTATATTGACAGTGTGAATTGGGCAATTGACATCTGACAATCGCCGTCTTCCATGTGCTCTAGCCTTTGTCCAAGTCCCTCTTCATCGCAGCGTTATTTTCAATGTATAGGAGCAAGTCAAGAATCGATGTATATATGAGCACCCAATTTGATTTGAATATCCGTTGACGACTTCCCTGACTTCCCCGGCAACGACTCGATACGAAACTAACAGAACCGACGAGCGACTGATCTGATCATAATCATGACACGAGTATTAATAGACCACACCCCTATGTTCAAATTGAAACTTCGAATGTTGGCTTCTGCTGTTGTATTACGAGGCAAGTCATGTTTCAATTCATACAGTACTTCAGTGTGTCATCGGATAGAGAAACTGCAGAATTCGGTAAACTTGGAATGTCTTTGCACGGTACACGCCAAGTTCGCATTTCTGAGTATCCAGACTGCTTCACATCAACTCAATGTGTATTCTCTCACCAGAGGCTTCTCTAGGCATCTCATGTTGCACTTTAGCCGAAGAGAGACCTTTGTATCAAACGAGAGATGATGGTGGTCACACTGGGTGATAAAAATGATGATGATTGAGTCCATGACGTTAAATAGAGTCCAGGTGCATCTAATAGTGAACTTTACAGGTGGAAATAGGATTAAGATAAATGTGCAGACGAGAAGACTCGTGTGGCTCAAGTACCAAATATTTTCTATGAATGATGTTAGACGACAAGTTGGACAGCAATCAAATTGACGTACAGATATGTCTGATGATGAGACAGGACATGCAAAGGAGAAAACATTTGATACAACTGGTGTCACCGTGAATAGCAATATTTGAATCCCAAGCTAACACAACTCATTAGAACCCTGTTAACAGAGGAAAAAGCGGACTGACCGTTAGCTTATAGGAAACCCTGATATCACTTCGTTGACCCCCGACTCCGCACTTCTTCGCAATATCAGCGAGTACCTGCCCCGAGGCATCGTTCGAAGGGTCGTACATCAAAGAAAATGGGAAAGTGAAATTAGTTTGTGTGCCAGACTTGAAGAGGATACCGGTGGCAGCCCCACCACCAACAGGAGTGTTGTTAATAGGGTAAAAAACTTCTACTTGAATCTTCCGCATATCAACATTGAAGTAATTGAAGTTCTTGACTCTGAAAATTGTATGAGTAAAACATCGTCATGAATGGAGGATCCGTACGCAATAACGACAGAAAGGTTGGCCTGGAACCCTCCACTAGACAACTTCTGAACCTGCATACAATGAGACAAATTTCACGGGGAGAAAGAGAATGCTTACTCCACCACTTGGCTGGACATTGCCAATGTCAACATTTGGAGGACGTATCCACTGCGTTGCAGAAAGATTATCAATGTCATGGTCATCGCGAGTAGAGTTATAACTTACCAACACCAACGAAAGTGTAATGCTTACAACGAGGAAAAGAGTTGTCAATACAGTGCAGAAGCAGAAGCGCCCTGCGGTTCGCAGTGGTCCGTTCTGGAGGGTTTGGATGAGAACAAAGCGGTATTCGAATCCAGAAGACGCACTTTCGTCCATAGTCTGCCTTGATTATCGTAACGATATTCCCTGTATGCGCTCGGCGTACGCCTCGGGAGGTATAAGTGTCGATTTGCTTCGACGTTAAACCATACACACCTTCTGGACATGAACTCCCCATTGGCTATGCTACTCTTGTTTACTCCCACGTATTGTGTCTGCGATACCTGCACAGGAATAGGTACAGGTTCCCCCAAGCTAGAAGGTTCTTTCTTTGACAGCCCACTAACGCTCTTCTGAGACGCCCGCTGATTTGGAGGGTATTGGTAACTCGAATAGCTGTCAATTGGTTCTTGCATATCGCTTTGCGGCCTGTGTCCGTCGCCATCACCAGGATCGCCAAATGTCCATTGGTAGTTTTGACTGTAATCTTGCGATTGCCGATGATGCCAGGGATTCTGGGACGTGTCTTCGAATTCATGATCGCCTCGTCGTTGTCCACCTGTTTGATCATACCCTCCATGGTCTGTTTGCTGAGATAGGTAAGGATTGTAAGGGTCTTGGTACGCCATGCTTCAAAGAAACCGATAAGACGCCGAACCAAAGAATTTGAAGGAACTGAAGCAGATTGGTGAATAGAAAAGTAAGAGAGAGAGAATGAAATTGCAAGAACAAACGGAGGCGGTGTGATATTTGATGTCTCCGCAGCTCACAACCCCAGTCAGACGATCCCGACGAATTTCCAAATCTCTTATATCATTTAATGGAAAAACAGCGAATCCATGATTCCATGGTACCCATACAGGAGTAAGTAACAACAAATCAACATAGAGTCAGTTTCCAAGAGTTACAATCACTTGGGAGCTGGTATATTAATAAACGGCAATCTCTGTCTGCTGGTAACGGGTGGTCTTGTAGCTCCCATTCTTGAACCTAGAGGTAAAATGCCATTTTGGAAGAATCTTTGAGGGGTCGAAGCGCTCGCCATTGGACGCTGACCAGAAGACGTGGACGGCATGCTTACTTGTTGTCTGCTTGCAGGAGGGAAATAAGAGGTCTGGTTTGAAGCTCTGCCGGAGAGATTTGTAATTTGATGAGCATGATGCTGAGGAGTTGGGGGAGGGCCCATGTTGGCGGGAGGCCGACTGAACGTCGGATTATTCCTGGGTGATGCTGCTGGTGGCACTCCTGCTGGCTTGAAACGCGAGGAAGAAGGGGTTGCATCGTTACTGGATGTTTGAGAAACATCCCTCTGAACCCGGCTTTGAGGTTGAAAGCGCTGGAATGTTCGCGGCGCAGATTGAGCATGAGTCAAAGTCGGAGGTGTGTATCCCTGGTCATCGGGGCTTTTGTACGCGTATTGACTTGTAAAACGGCATCAGAATACATAAAAATTTCTGAATGAATGTACGCACTCCAAAGAAAGGCTTGAGAGAGGTCGAGACTGCAAGACAGGGTCAGAGATATCCATACGCTGGACACGATACCCACATTTTGTTCATCGTGGGACATCTCCGGAACTGGCTGACCAGGTTGTAGTGTCAGCCTATTGGGACCAATGGGTGTGTGTATGCGAGAACTCGGTAACATCCTTGATCTACTTGAATGACGAGGAGTTGAGATTTTACTCAATCCAAATGAAATAAGGGTTACTCGTGTGCCGATGTCACCTGCCTTTTTCCATTTGTGTTGGTAATATAACCATCGCCGCCTTGCTGGGACAATTGGAGCTTTAAATGGTCGTTTTCGCGTCGTAGAGCTTCGTTCTCCCTACACATAAGCAAAAATTCAACGGCAGATAGAGCCATCTTCACGATAGCTACTTTTTCAAGTCAGACTGTTCCTTTCTTATCCGCTCGAAGACTTGGCGAAAATATTGCTGTCGCGAACGATAGTAACGTAGTTGTGAAGCCAGTGCATCCTGTTGGAACTGCAGTCACATAGTAACGCATGCATCGCCGAGAAACAATGGTGAGCACCTTTACAGCATATGAAATAGAATCAAGAGCTTGGGGTATAGGGTGAAACCAGTCAGACATGGGGGCCTCCATCTGCGAAGATTTGTGTCAGGAGAATACATCCAGTTGTTCAAACCGACCTCTCGTTGCAAGGGAGCTAGCTGAATGTCTTGCGATCCGCATTGGCTGCAGCTTTGGTCAGGATCTACGTCGGTAGGTATACTCAGCTTCGGGTCATCGAGATCCATTTACGAATACAGACTTAGGTGGGAGTTGCAAACAACATGCCCACATTCAGTCAACCAGAAGGGCACTGTCGGAGCACCGTTATCCAAAGCGAATGGCATGCGACATTTGGCGCAAGAGACGAATTCCCAGAAGTCAAAATCCAGTTGCTCTTGCGGTGACATGGTCTAAAGTGAATATACTGAGCGATGATGATGGTCAGAGTCACGTATGCCTTGATCACGTTGGCGTTTATGTTCAAACGATCACGTCCGGATCACTTTAACTTTCCGTTTCCCGTCAAATGCAAGGCCGACATATCGCTAATAATGCACGAATATCGACAAAAGGATGGAGTCTCAATTCATTAACATCTTCTTCCAGAAATTTCCGTCCTGTGGACCGTGTTTCTGCCAGCTCTAGCGAGCTGTTTCAAGTTATTAAAGATCATGAACGAGCGGGACTGCCATTAGTGATTGAAGGTTTTCATAAACACGAGAGCTGGCCTACCAAAATGTTTACAATTGAAGGTTTTGAGGAGTGTTCGGAGTCAAGTGGTATTCGTTATGGGTTTGAACAATTCCCTGGAAATCTCATCTTGTCCCACAGATATAAGCGTCCGTGACGTTCATTCCTGGACGGACAAAGTCATGAATTTTTCTGATTTTGTCTTGCAATCACGCAGCATCAGTTCATTCGCCGAAGAAGGAGGTCAGTGTAGAATGCCGTTGTATCCTGTTAGATATTTATACTTTTAAAGAAACTGAACGACTATATGGAAAGGATGCAGAGTGTCCCCATGCTTGGGAAAAGTGGTTGCAAGAGGGTACTGTCCTTCCAACATCTGTATTGAGTCATGGGACTGCAGATGAATTTCGCTTTCGACCTGCATCGGTGAGTTTTGCTTGCATTCCACTCATGTCAATCATTGAAAGATTTATTTACAGTCCCGCATCGAAACCCTGATGTGTTACCTTGGCATAGGCGATACCTACACCCCATGCCATAAGGATCTCTGTGCTTCTTCTGGCCAGAATTTGATGTGCTATACGGAGGATAATGGTTCCTCCTTTTGGTTTATGACCGAAAGTTCGAGCGCCCCGCAGGCGTCTACATATTTCCACCACCTTGGCCAAGAATTGGATCATGAAAATCATGTAATCACCCTTGAGCAACTTGGTCGGGCCCCCTTCAATGTCTATATTCTTGAACAGAGACTTGGAGATCTAGTTCTTGTGCCCCCTCGAAGCTGTCATCAAGTCGTCAACTACGGAGGAATCACTCTCAAGACTTCATGGTCGAGGATAACTTTGACAGGTTTGTCGACGGCATACCATCACGAGCTTCCTATTTATCGCAGGTAAATTTCCACTTGAATGGAAGGCTGTCCCTTTGATCACCAAATGTAGAGTCGGTCGTCCGGAGACTTACAGGATTAAGAGCACCATCTATTATGCGCTCACATCCCGCACAAAGGAACTCCAAATTCGTTCTCAAATTCCCAGATCGTCCCCTGGTGATTCCTTTCCGCAGGCACTGGTGAACGCCATCAACTCATCAACCAATCACCAGACATCGGGAACAAGAACACTTGATCCTGAACTCCACAGTCTGGCAGTGGATCTCGCGGGGCTACTCAAAGTCTACGACATAATACTGGCAGAAGAGAAACCGGGTGTGTGGCTGAAGAGCAGCCAGCAGTTGGACACATTCTTCAACGATGACAATCGCATCGTCTGTGACTTCTGCGAATGTGATATATTTCAAAGTTTTTTCGAGTGTGGCACATGCACGGGAGGTTCATCTAGCAGTCTTATTGTATGCCCTGGATGTTACTCAGAAGGCCGCAGTTGCCGATGCCAGACGATGGAACCTATGCAATGCAGAACGTTCCAGATATTGATTGATGCTCGAAATGAGGCAGCTGATTTCCTTGGACGGTTTTTTGGAAAGCAGGGAGGCAATGATACACAATTATTGTACGTCATAACGTTGCCAAGATTGAGTGGGTTATAACACGTTGATGCAGTAACCGACATGAAAGGAACCCCCCACGATTGTTTCAAGCAGGGTGCCTCCTCTTACGGGCACGCAAGGACAACAAGGTAACCGCGTTCTCCCCATATTGAGCGCCAAGAAGGAAGCTGAGGCTATTTATCAGAGGACTACGAGGTCGTGTTCGAGGATCTCGAACCAATATGACAACCATGAAGTTCCATTTACTTGGGGCTTGCACTGCCTGCAATGTCATCGTTCCGCATGCTTCGAACATATCTTGAAACATTACAAAATGCATTCGGCAGAAGCTATCTTGCTGTTCGAAGTTGATGGAAATAGAATGCACTATCACCAGAAACACTTGGCATCTAATGCGAGATATGTGA
>Ga0307517_10000437_pt1 | contig 71522 bp, 69 predicted proteins | sample 23_EM_MG_FD_194515 | JGI IMG/M metagenome (GOLD analysis project Ga0307517, IMG submission 194515) | Populus trichocarpa ectomycorrhiza microbial communities from riparian zone in the Pacific Northwest, United States - 23_EM | ecosystem: Host-associated > Plants > Roots > Unclassified | place... | reverse complement strand
ACGTCCTGATTCGCGATTAGCATTCCGACGTTACGTCCTGATTCGCGATTAGCATTCCGACGTTACGTCCTGATTCGCGATTAGCATTCCGACGTTACGTCCTGATTCGCGATTAGCATTCCGACGTCCCGGGCGTCAGACGCACGGGGCGCACAGGACGCAAGGTATTATTTTTGCTGATGTCCCCTCAGCAGACTAACAATGTTACTAATGCGATCACTAAGTATCAGACGAATGGCCAATTGGCTGACCCTGATGCGGCAGTTATCCCTAGCCTTACTTATGTCCAACAGCTGAATTCGACTGCCTTCATGGTGACCGTTTTTCATGCTAGTCGCCAGAAGCCGAAATCCTTGGATCCGCTCTTTAAGGTTGGCCCCTTGAGCGATAGCAGCAAGCAGAGGAGTTTGCAAGAAATGGCGCCAGAGGCTAGTGGTGGGGACAATACTCCTCTTGAACCTCCTCTGCAGTGAGTCCTCTCATTTCACGAAAATGGTCTGGCAATTGTCCAACTTCTAATAATTATGGTGTTGCCCAGATATGACATCTGAATCCTAAGCACTGGCATCTCCCCGGAACTCTACCCTGAGGTCACCACCCTCTTCCCATAGACCTACTCTACAAACACTACGCTTTCCTCTATCACTGGATTCCGCGCTACATTAACTTTGCAGCCCATCACCGCCTCAACCGTGACCCACTGTAGGGAACACGGTGGAAACGCAATAGGTATGTCGAAGAAGGCTCAAATGTGGCTTTGCTTGACAAACTCCTGGGCGCTCCCATCCAGCGACCAAGTCACACTCTCGCTCTCCATTAGCTTCATGAAACAGGTCGAGGACCTGGCAAAGGCTAAGGGCCTGCTTGAGCGGTACTTGTTCCTCAACAATGCTGCTATCGATCAGATGGTCATTGCTAGCTATGGAGACAATCAGGTGAAAGAATTAGTGAGGATTTCTAAGCGGTATGATCCTCAGGGTGTGTTTCAGAAGTTAGCGAAGGGAGGCTTTAAATTGCCTCAGTAGTCTTAGGCCCTGTTCGGCATGTACCAATAAAAATATATCCTGATAAAAGTTGAAAATGGCATATATGCCAATAAAAATATTCAGAGTTGAAAAAATATACTGGTGTTCGGCAACACTTTTATAATTTCAATAAAAAATAAATAACCATTACCCTCCAAGATACATTAGGGCAAAAGTCAAAAAAATAATATGAATAAAAAATAATTAGGCAGAATATTATTCTCTAATAGTAGATTGAAAATACAAGTTGAAACAAGCTAGCTTCAACTAAATGATATGATAATTATTAATGCTAAGAGTATGGTTCACTGAAAATAGTTGAAAATGTATTATATTGATATTTTAAAAATAAAGGACAATTCATATTAAAATGTGAGCATTATAAGTTCTTTCTGAAACAATATGAGGCTATTTTTTATTACAAGTTTAGCATATAGAAATATGAATCATATCTTGTGATGTGATACCTAGCCCTACAATAAATATATAAAATAAAAATTTATACACATAATAAAAATATATCATGATATTTTTGTACATGCCGAACACACCCCGATATAAAAACTTTAATATGCCATAATTTATGCTATAAAAGTGACATGCCGAACAGGGCCTTAATAATGCAATACTGTATGATAGTTTATTTTTTATTTTTTATTAGTCATTAGAGTAGTAAATTAGGGTGCATTGAGTTTAGCATTAATATTATATCATCATTTCCTCATCCGAGTCAGGTCTCCGTTTGTCCCAGAATCTCTAGATAAACAATACCTTCAAGCAGTCAAGGAACCTCGCGAAAACCAACCAATCCAATTCTCAAAAGGTGTGCAAAAGCAGAGCGATCACACCCCCACCACGGGAGCGGTACATCCAGAATCATCTGCCGCTGGCACATTGGCACAACCCTTCGAGTGAGCATCCGTGAACCACGTGACAACCCCACGCCATGCAACAGTGCCCAATCAGTAATCGCAGACAACCACACTACCGTAAGCAGACTAATTTCCTTTGTATGATAATGCAAAGAGCATCGTGATGCCCGATGGACTATGCTGCGATAGCATGAGGATGGACCGTGACCATAGCACTATATTGACTAAACGAGGTCAAATTCGATTACTTTGCTAGTGCTTGTACTCTACTGGTTCTCTATCACGCTTGAATGAATAATGCCGGTATGTTAGCGGATCCCACGGACACCCAAGGCATTGGTTTCGCGGGCCAAAAACACCTTAAACGTGCCCACGGGGTTCTCACTGGCGGGTTTGATCGGTTAGGTTTTTGGGTTGGGTGGGTCTTTCACATGGAGGATGCAGGTACCGGCACGATATTGTAGTAAATGCCTGGCTAATCTGAATTACGCGGTGATTATTTTACCCCATTTTTTTTGTATTAAGCGGGGCAATATCCAATGATTATTGTTCTGTACTCCCACCGTAACAGTACTTTGGGGTTTATTGTTTTCCTGTTCGTGTGAGCTTATATCATACCGGTATCCTGACAAGTCTGGTGGGGGGGACAAAAGCTTGGTGTTACGATAAGGTGCGGTTGACGCCCCCACCGACGTCAACGGTAATATTAGATCCCTGATCCCCGTGTCCGAAATTCCTAAACAACCTCGCTCTAGATCGCCTCCCCGTTCATAACCCTTCACTACCGCCACTATCCATCCATCCAACTCCTTGCTCAGCTAGTGTTTTCCACTCTCCAGACCCTCATCTCCCCTCCTTCTTATAGATACCGTCATCCTTCCATCAACTTATTGTACCCATTTCCACAGTCATCTCTCACCATGGCTTCCAATCCTGACCTTCATCCGATCGACCCCGCTAAACATATCTTCGCTATCCCAGCTAAAAGAATTCATGTCCAGGAAGACGTTCCGCATTTTATCACCTCGCCAGCTTACAAACTGATAACCAATTTCATCCTTCACCTTAATGCTTCGGCATCTCCACTGGACCCAGTAACTGGCGAGCTCCGCAACCCGCAGAACTATACACTGACCTCCCCGACCATTCATGTATCCCCCGAGGTCGACGGCATCATCCAGATCATTCACAAACTAGAAGCCTTGGTGACCCAAGCTCCACCGGACCCGGGCCCGCGAAGGTTCGGTAACACCGCCTACCGTCATTGGTACGCTCTCGTCGAGGACGCTCTCGGGGGTCCTAGCAGTCTTCTCGACCAACACCTACCTGCGTCAGTGCTCTCCCCAAAGGGGAAAGGTGAAGTCATCGCCAAGCAGGAATTACTCCCATATCTTCTCGGTTCGTTCGGATCTTCCCAGCGCCTGGATTACGGTACCGGACACGAGCTTTCTTTCTTAGCCTTTCTCTGCGGGATTTGGGTACTCGGTGGGTTTCAGGCCGGGAGAGATGAGCTCGGATTGGCTCTCAAGTGCCTCGATGCATATCTCCATCTGGTTAGACGGTTGGTGACCACATACACCCTTGAGCCCGCGGGCTCTCATGGGGTTTGGGGACTCGATGATCATTCGTTCCTCCCGTATATCTTTGGTAGTGCCGAGTTGACTACCCATCCCCCGACTGATTCGTCCTCGGGTTCGACGGTTCTGGCAAGCGTCGAAGGGTTGGAAGATGTGCCGAAGCCCGGAGATGTGGTCAAGAGTCTTGTCGTCGAGAGGGAACGTTTGAGGAATCTCTACTTTGGGGCCATTGGTTTTATATACGATGTCAAGAAGGGCCCTTTCTGGGAGCATAGTCCGATTTTATATGATATCTCTGGTGTTCAAGGAGGGTGGGGCAAAATAAACAAAGCAAGCATCCCCCGAGGATTTATGTTTTGACAGGGTTTGCTTACGGTTATGGCCTAGGGAATGATCAAGATGTTTAATGCAGAAGTTCTGGGGAAGTTTCCGGTTGTTCAGCACTTCAGGTTTGGGAGCATTTTCAGTTGGGGTAGGCCGGATGGCTCTGCTAATACCGCGGCTATTACTACCGGAACTCAAGCGCCCCATGCAAGTGGTCCAGGAGCCGGGACTGGAAGTGGGGTAGGAACTGGATCTAGTGCTAGCTCTGCTCTCGGGACTCGGGCGCTCGAGAATCCTATCACCAGCACAGCCGCACCTTGGGCTAGAAACCCAACGCAGTCTCCTACGATTGGTTCAAATACTGATTTCACCACCAGAGCGCCCTGGGGCGTCCCCGCTTCTACTGTGAATCAAACTGGATCCACAGTCGGTCGTTTCCCTGCCGAATCTTCAGCCCCCCGCACCATTCCCCGCCCATTACCTGGCAGAGAGCCCAGCATGGAAGATGCGAGAGCTCCGTGGGCTACCAGCGAAGCGGATAAACACCCCCCTTCCCCAGATATCACACAAGCAACTGAGGCAAACCTCGGGCCTAAGAGGACTAGCTCTCCGGATAGCAAGCTTGCTACTATGGAAGGTGAAGAGGGCAGACTTAGAAGGGGTAGTGTTGGAACCGGGGGTGTTCGGGTCGCTGAGACAGGGGACCTTAAGAAAAGGTCACCTCCACCCCACCAACGCTAATATAAGTTTCGAAGGTAAGGTTGAAAGCATGGGTCAGCCTTTCTCCTCTACCGAGGGTCTTTACTATTTCCGATTTCGCTAAAGCTGCTATTTCTTTACACATCCATTTTTTCTGCTTTTGCGCATGTGACTTGTGTCTGCGGTTTCGGTGACTTGCGGGTTTTCAGGAAATGATTGCATAATTCTTATCGGTGCTTGGGGTTAACGGAGCGGGGATACTGTACTTATCTTCCTTACCTTTCCTTCATTCTTTCCTCCTAGCATCCACATGATTACTACAGTTTTTCATTTTTCATTTCTTTTTTGAAAAAAAAGAACCCTAACTTGGCTGGTTTAAGTTTGTTTTTACTATGGGAACATCCCCATGGTATGGTATATAATACGGCACTCGCGGGGCGGGCGCAAATTAATTATGCCGTTACATTACACCACTACGCTGCATCTATGATCATACTAGTGCTCGAGTATGTGTTGATACTTTTTTTTCTCCGACGGGGATCTGCTGCCGTACGCACCAGGTACAACCGAAAGGTTCTGACGAGCATGCACCCTGCCGGGTATGGGGACATCGTGGTACAGACTCTGATTATTTCGTACTTTCGATAACGGAGGGAGGTGTCGCAACCACCGTTATCGGTACTGCGCGCTTGCTTTGCGTTCGACTCACTTGGTACCGTAGAGAGGAGGGTAAGGGGAGTCGATATATTCGATATCGGGTATCGGGTATTGGGTATGTGTGTTGTTAGAGAGCCGATACCATAGCAGTTCCTTTCTTTCTCTCCTCGATGTTTGTGTGCGTGATGAGGAGGTTTTTACTCGGAAACATGGCGTCGTTTCGGGGGAGGCTCCTGCTTTGCTTGTCGGAACAGTAGCAGTATCATCAGACAGTACGAGTAGTAACTGTAAATTTTTGGGTTGGCGCGATTTCTATAGCCGCATGGGGCAGTACAGACGCGGAGCTAAGCCTGGTCGAGTTAGAGATCTTTGGCATGGCTCGAGTCTCTGGCTTGAGACTGGTAACAAAAAAGGATGAGAGGTGGATGAACTACATTAAATTTTGATCTCTCTCTCCCGTCCCACCCGTTCGCTTTCCACTTCTCTTCTCCTTTTTCCATTTCTTCTCCTATCTTCTTCCTCCTCCTCCTTCTCCTCCTCCTCCTCCTCTTCTCCCCCTCCTCCTCATTCAGGCACGCTCACAGACTCTCTCGTACACACACACACACGTCCTCACACTCATCCATACTATCCCAGGGCTCGCCTTCGGAAGAGTGTGTTTCGAGATCTCCAATCAGAAGTCAGGGACGAACTCTTCTGTTGATAACGTGCAACGTTGTCGCCGGCAATTTCAATGTGAGTTAGCCCCATCCCTACTAAATCGTTATTTTCTCTGCATATCATAAAATAACCGGCCCACCCTCCCCTCCTTCCCTCACACCCCTAAACAAAATCATCTACCGGTGCTCTGCCGTATCATTCATTGCGTTCTATCTGGTGCTTTGCTACCCCTTCCCTCTTTTTTTTCGTTTTCACCCCGCAGTTCCAAGCCCATGCCAGGATACACAAAACCCACATCCCATCTATCCATCCATCTCAATGCGTTTGTCGGCGTGGCTCGACTTGTACGCGTTTGTTTGACTGACCGCCACTTGCATTAGTTTCGCTCATCGTTTCTCTCATCGTATCCTCGACATCTCCTATTCTCCCTCCTATCTCATCACGCTAGTCCGTTGCTGCTGCTTTCCTCCAAAAGGCATCACCCCTCACCTCGACCACCCTCCTCCGAACAAATAGTCCTTCAAACTCCCTTTTTATTTCTTTTTATCTTTGTAAATCTTTAATCACTACTCGATAGCAAATATGTCTGACTCTCCTGAAGAAGTACTAGCTCCAACCCCTCAGGGCTTGGACGTGTCTATTACGCTTGTGATGGGTGAGGGGTCTTCAGCTGATCCCGACCCGGTTAAGGAGACCCATCGGGAAGAGCAAAAGGAGGCAGCCAAGAAACCAACCGTGACGGGAACGGCTAGGCGTCCTGCTGGGACTGGATCAAGCTCTGCTGCTCCAGCCTCCGTTCCCCCGCCTCGGAGGACTGGGACCACAAGTTTATCAAAGCCACCACAGAGGTCTGCTGTCGGAATCAATGGAGCCGCCGGCACGGCTAGCAACACCGCAACACGTAGGACCGTTTCTGGATCGATTAGCAGTACTCCCAACAACCCTCCAGCTGCTGGTTCGAGAATGGCTACAGCATCCGGTATCTTAAGGAGAACATCGGCAATCGCTCCTCCAGCTGCAAATGCTACGCGCTCACCCGAGAAGAAGGGGACGGCGCCCAGTTCAAGCAGTTCGACTAGTCCTGCCGCTGATCGCCGGTCCTCCGGTGGAAGCACTTCAAGTACTGCTAGCAATGTGAGAAGGGCCGCTACCTCTACAACCACACCTACAGCACCTTCACATCGGTCACGCCCTTCGATGTCTGCGCCATCTAATACCGCAACTGCTGGGCGCCCTTCGGCCGCTTCCACGGCGCGGGAGAATGCTATCTCACCTAGGCCGCCATCCGCTGCCGGGCGACCCATCTCTGCGGCTGCAAGGGGAGCCACTGGAATCTCCAATCTTTCTTCTCGGCCCAGCACTTCAACGCTACGTTCGAGAACAACGGGACCAAGTGGGTCTATTGGTGCATCGAGTGCCACTTCTTCAAAGGAGTTGGAAGCGTTGAAAGTCAAAGTGTCTGACTTGGAGGAAAAGAACAAGGAGCTTTCACAACAAGTTTCCAACGCCAGCGGCCACCCTACCACCAATGGCGATGCCAAGACAGCTACTGAACAGTTAGAGTCCGAACTGGCGGACCTCAAAGCAAGGATTACTACCATTCAAGAAGCGGTAAGGTTTTATCATATGTTAGACCATAGCAGATCCGAGGCTAACAAGCTACGTACAGAACGAGAAGCTACAAGCTCAATGTAAGGATGCTGGGGCAAAGTTTGCAGCCCTAGCTGAGGAATCTGCGGCAGCGATGAGGGATACAAATGACAAGATGATTGCCAGGCATGCAAAAGAACTCAAGACTCTTGAGGCTGACTTCGGCACAAAAGAAGGAGACCTTCTCGCACAGATTAATACTCTGAAAACTTCCTTTGAGTCTCTAGAAGCGCGCCATGCTGAGGAAGTATCCAATAACACCTCCTTGGCTGAAAAGGTATTTCTATTTTTGATAAGATGTGTAGCTATAAACTAATTCCGCGGAAGGCTCTTAAGGACGCCGAATCAAAGGCTGCGACTGAAACCGGCGACCTCCAAAAGGCGCTTGAGGCTCTTAATGTTGCTCTTGCAGCCGAGAAGGAAGCCAACAGCCAGAACTCAATTGATACGGGGGACCTTGTTAGGAAGCTTACTGAAGAGATTGCAACGCTAAAGAAACAGATTGAGGATGCGCATGAAGTTTCTAAAGGTGACGCCGAAAAGAACATGGAGGTACTTGAGTCTCGCCAGAAGGAAATTGACGGCCTCGGTAATGTTGTCAATGCCCTGCAAGAAGAATTGGAGAAGGTGGCATCCGAAAGCAAGGCTAGTGAACAAAAGGCTATCCAAGAACTCCAAGAGAAACACGTAGCGGAATTAGCGGAGGCAGTCAACTCTGAGAAAACACTGGCCGAAGAGGCTAAGATCAAACTCGAGGAGCTTATTCAAGAGCATCGAGAGCAGTTGGAAAAGGGTTCCGAGATTTTGTCTGCCCAACTTTGTGAAGCTAAATCTGCCGCTAGGGCATTGGAGGAGGACCTGCTAAAGAAGATTGAGGCTGCTAGGTTGGAAGGCGCTGAAGCTTTGGAGGCTACCGAGAAAGAAGCGGCCGAGAAAATTGAAGCTGTCATACAGGAGAATGAAGCTCAGCAAAAGCAGTTTGAATCAACTATTGAAGTCCTAAGAAAGGAAGCTTCTAGCACCGTTGAGAACAAGGACAAAGAGTGGGGGGGCAAGATCGACCAGTTAACGAAGTCAAACCAGGAACAAGTCAGCGATTTGACTGCCCAGCTGGATGCTGCAAAACAGGAGATCCAAGAAGCCTCACGAAAATTGGAATCAGCTAAGCAGCAATCCGAAGCTGAGATCGAGTCTGCACAGGAGCAAGGGAAGGAAGAAGTCGCCGCCCTACAGAACGTTTTGGAGACCTTGAATAAGGAACTAGTGGTTTGTTCCATATGTGCACACATCATTTGTTCTTTTGCTCACAAGATTTATTGCAGGACAAGGAAGGTCAGCTAGCAAAAATCAAAGCGGATCTTGAAAAAACTGTTGAGGATATGGCACGTAGCGCTGAGGTTAGTAGCAACTGTTTTCTCCGCAAGAACCGAGTCGCTAACATTTACACAGACGGCTTCTAGGCTTGAGCAAGCCCATAAGGTTGCCCTCGATTCTCAGCGGGCTGAACATGTTACGGAAATCGAGAAAATGAAGGCCGAGCTCACTTCCGGTAACGAGGAAAAGTATACTCTGCTTTCTGAAAAGCACGAGGCGCTTGTTGCCCAACTGGATTCAACCAGAGAGGCACATACCGTCGAGGTATCTCGCATGGCTGGGGAACTTAAAAGGGCGGAAGAAAGCGTGGCAGAATTATTGCAGAGCCATAGTTCTACCATCTCTTCGCTTGAGGGCCAACTTGCAACCGAGAAAGCCTCTCGAGTGGAGCTACAGGCCGCTCTAGATGCGGTCCCTGATCAATCTGCTTTCGACGCCCTTTCGAAACACCTTGAGATGGCGAAGGCAGAACTTGACCAGATTAAGACATCTAAGGATGCTGAGATCAAAACGTTGCAGGAATCGTTACAGGGAGCTGAGGAATCTAAATCCAGACTCGAGTCCGAGGCTGCGAAGGAGAAGACTGCAAATAAGGGGCTTCTCGAGAAGGCTTCAGTCCTCGAGGTGGAGGTCTCCGAGGCCAAGAAGGAGCTGGTCGAAAAGACTGCATCGGCTGAGAATTCAGAGCAAGAGGTTAAGGATCTCCGCGCGTCGATGGATGCTGATTATAAGTCGATGGACCAGATTTACCAGGTGGAGGTTGGTGACCTGAAGCATGAGATCAAGAGCTTGAAGGATAAGCTTGGGGCTGGGGAGTCCGGCATGCAAGGCAAGGACGGAGTCATTGAAAAGCTTGAGTCCGAGAGGAAGGAAATTGAAGCTACATTGGCTGCTCTCGAGAGGGAGAAAGAAGTCTTGGAGGAAGAGAAGGCTGCCCTAGTGGGTGAGAACGGGTCCCTCAACAGAGAGAAGGAAGTCCTTAAGGAGGAGAAGGAAGCCTCTATGACATCTATCACCGCCGAGCTAGAATCTTTGAAAGGAGAGCTCAATATCTTGAAGGAGGAGAAAGAGACCGCTCTTCAGGCCGTGAAGACAAAGGAAACTGACCTCGAGGAAACTAACCAATTGGTCTCCTCGTTAGAAGCCGATAGCACAGAAAAATCTAACAGTTTAGAAATAATTACCAAAGAGAAGTCTGATCTGGAAGCTGAGATGAAGCAACTCAAGGCACAGGTCGAGGGTTTTGAGGAGCTTATCAAGGCTAAGGAATCCGCGATTGAAATGGCCATCACAGACTCGGAGACATTGGAGGCGTCTTTGAAGGAGCAGCTGGGCGTCGCCGAAGCTCTCGTTAAGGAGAAGGAAGCGGCGCTTACAAATTCCCAGAACGAATCGGCGGCCAAAATGAAAGTAGTTGAGGCAGAGCTAGCCGAACTGAAGCTACGAATCAAAAACCAGGTGAGCACAGAAGACAGGCCCTCTCGCGGGGGAGAAACCGGGGAGACTCCAGAAGTTAAGAAAGCATCTATTACAGGAATTGTCAGCCACCCAATCTCCTTCTGCTAATGTGAGTTGCTAAGGAAACTATGTTTCCTCTCACAACTATAATATTATACAAATGAACAAAGGGGCTAAGAATTGTGATATTAAAGGTAGCCGCACTCAAAGCACAACTTGGCCAGCTGCAAGCCGATAACGACGAAATGACACGGGAAAATTCTAGGTGTGTATACCACTCGCGACCCCATGAATTGTGCCTTTTTTGTGACTCTTGTGCCTATTGATCTGCGGGTACGTTTGGTTTTTATGGTGTTCTTTGGTTGGGCTAATTTCTCATGTGATCCTCTGCAAACTATTAGGATGTTGAAAATGATTGATAGCCTGCCACTCGGGTCGACTCCTGACCAAGATTGACCTGGTATTTTCTCCCTCATCCCCCCATATTTCCGCCCCACGCTTCGGCGACACGATAGCCTTGAACTTTTTTCTTGCCTTTTTTCTTCTTTTTTCACCCTTGTTTCCATAGGGAGCGATACATCGGATTCAACTCCTCCCTTTATTACTTTTTTTGTAGTGCTTACTTATATTTCTCAACCAAACAACTGACAAGTCGGTTGAATGGGCGGATGAATGGGTGGATGTATTACCTGCTAGGAGGTTCATTCTTGTTTGAGTTTAATTAGCTTTTATGTCATACCATTTTTCAATTTCTCCCAGGTTGTGGGGATTGTGTAATTACGATACAACGGCGAAGCGGGGGGGGACGTTTTCCTTTTTCCTTTCGTACTGTATCCCCTAAGTTTCTCAGTCACGAAGTAGCTCTAGCCATGTTGTGGTAATGAAGGTTTTCCCTTTTTTCTTGTTTATTTTATAAAGAAATTACCTCCTAGACCAACATCTCGAGTACAAATTTTCATGCCGCTTCCGTGTTTAAGACATGCCCATAAGCAACTCCCCACAAACCACTAGAATTTCGCTGATGTGTAGGCTCAGGCCATAATTCCCCCAACACCATAGGACCACACCTGCGGGGATACAAATACTTGCACCCCTCTGTCTCTATTCCCCACGTTTTGGCCCCCCACGACATTCAGAGATTAGGAATAGCTGAAGCGCGGCAATCGCGCAGATGTTTTCTCCTGGTCCGGTCACAGCAAGAGCTCCCTGGACACACTACTACTTTACCCTCTGCTAACTGCGCCAAAACCCCGCGGAGACTGCACACAAGTTAAATAAGTTGATGTAACTTGCTTTAAATAAAAAAGTGCCTGGAAGTTCACAGTAAGTTACAGCAGTCCAGGGTCTTTCGGAAAAAAAACCCCCGATCGCAGGGTCGCCTGCCTTTTCTTTTTTCCCTTCTTTCGTTTTTATTTTTATTTATTTACGGAAGTTGATCATTGACCTACCTACCGTAGTCTACGGTAGTGAAAAACCCCGTGACAACTTCGAATTGAATACTACTACCTACCGGTACCTACCGTAGGACGTCATTTGAGGGAGCTGTCTTTTCTGTCTTTTTCCAAGCTGGGGCTGAAGCGGTCGCTTTTCGCAGTGCCCAAGAAAGGGAATTCCGGACGTCTTAGCGCCGGGCTCAATTGTCCATCCGGTGGTTACGGTACGTTTTGCGAATGATGGATGCAAAAGCTTCTTGTCATACATCGATCGGCCTGGTTAGCTCAGTGGTAGAGCGTGTGGCTTTTACGGGGGATTAAAATCCCGTGAAAGAACACCTCAATGTCGCGGGTTCGACCCCCGCATCAGGCTTGCTTTTTTTTTTCTTTCCCTGTCTGCCCCTGCCGTGTATCAGGTAGGTTGGGTTGGTATTATACGGTATGTAGGTGAATGAATGGGTGAAGGAGGAGGTGATAAAATATTTGGAGTATTTTTTGTATGATACCATGGTTTGACGATATATTCCGCGAGTGAGCGCAAAAGTAAATGGTGAGAAATGGTGAGGTTTGGATGAGCGCTAAATAGCATTTTTTTCCACCTCTACCATGATATTATTAAATACTACAAAGTAACTTATATACACCCGCCAGTGTGGCTTCACACTGCATGACACAAGCATCAATCAAAAACAACCTTCTTGCCCCCACCACCGCCACTCTTCAGCACCTCCTGCACAACCACCATCTTGCCCTCCCTAGCTTTCCTTGCCGCTTCCCAGGATGGGTGGAGCGTGCCCTCCGTCTGTCCCTCCTTTTTCTCCTTCTTTTCCTCCTTCCCTGCCTTCCTCTCCCTGCGCTGCGCTTTCTCTTTGCGCTGCGCTTCTTGCTTCAAGTGAGCCGCGTTCTGTCCGTACTTTTTCTCCCAGAGGGCGCGACGGGCTTGCTGGCCCATGCGGTTTTTCCGCTGTTTTTTCTCGGGGGGGCCTTTCTTGTGTTTGGGTGGGGCGGTGCTGGAGGTGGAGGAGCAAGAGTCGGAGATGTAGCCGGCTAGGAGGGAGGGGAGGAAGGTGCTTGTTCCCGGTTTTTGTGTTGGCTTTGATCCGGACTTTGGCGCTGAAGATCCGGACAAGTCTTCCTCTATGGCGTGGTGATGGGGCCCAGCATCGCTTTCGCTCTCACTGGAGGATGCGGAGGAGGAGGAGGCGACCCTTGAGTCGAAGGCGGAGAATGCGTCTGGGCCGGCGGCGCTTATTGCTTTCCAGACGTCTTCCTGGTCTTCTCCTTCCTCTTCTTCTTCCTCATGTTCCGATTCGCTGTCGCTGTCGCTGTCAGAGGCAGAAGTTGGCAGGCTAGCAGATTTATCCCCCCCCTCCTCCTCCTCCTTTCTCCTCTTCTCTTTTTTAACCCCCTTGCTCCCTTTATTCCTCCCCAACCTCTCCTCAATCCCCTTCCTCCCTTCCTCTCCATCGCCATCCCCCCGCGCCATCTCTTCCCCCTCATCAACACCCAAAACCCGCCTAACATCCCCGAGCACATCCCCCATAACATCCCTCACCGCTTTACCCCCATATAACCTAGCAGATACATCCCGCTCCACCTTTTCCATCCCCCGCTCCACCTTTTCCATCCCCCGCCCCTCCCGATCCTCCCCCTCCACGCCCCAAACCCCCCAATCCAAAACTCCACTCCGAACACACCTCCCATCCCTCCCCACGCATCGACGTAAATGCGCCCGCGCAAGCACATCCAGCTTCATCTTCTTCAGCGCTTCCAATTCCGCCTCCAGCCTTGCCGTTGGCCGCGTCGCTGGCGCTTTGGAGGTGCGGGAGGACTTTATCCGCCGGATCAGCTTCACGGTTTCGAAGCCGCGGGCCTTCTTCAGGACGCGGAGGATGCGCTTGTGGTAGGTTGGGAGGGCGGAGGTTAGTGATTTGGTGACCTGGGCGTGAGCGCGCGCTGGTAGGGTTGTGGTAGCGGTGGTGGTGGTGGAGGGATGAGTTAGGCACCGGGATTTGCTGGGCGGATTGGTGAAGGGGTTTTTCCTTTTCGGCATTTTTGGTAACTGTTTTTTTTTTCCCTTTCTTTCTTTGGTTGGTTGGTTGGTTGGTTGGTGATGGGTTGGGATATGTATGATAGATCGGAAGTTTCCTTTTCTCGTATGTATGATAAGTGGGTGTTTGAGCCGTGGTTGTTTGTGGTGGTGGTGGAAGGGGTTCTCTGCAGCCGGGTAATCTTTAGGAGAAGGTGGGGGTTAGGCTAGGTAGTGCAGAGGGGAACGTCGAGGCAACTAACTCCCATTCCCAGAGAGCCCATCGTACTTGTATTATGATATATTAAATTCAACACACAGAAAGCACTGCACATAAGTCCTACAAAAAAAAATCCCGAAAACCACACACCTACCACAGTTACATTCTATGCAATGCAGCACAGAACGAGTAAAAATATATATATATATATATATAAAACGAAAACTACGGGAAACAATTCTCAACAAACCAACCATAGTCCCCTACGCTACCGTATATAGCTACACCTGTGTATCATATCATACTAAGATAAATTGGGCCTCTTCGCAACGAATGCGCACATAATAATAATTACTATAATACCACAACGGGCCTCGGTCGGTCTCTCCGGCTGCGGTAGTAGAGATCGGAAAGGAAAAAGAAATTAAACAATTGTAACGGCACCAGTGCTATACTATACAGTACCGGCATTTCAAGCACTTATCCATTTTCCCCCTTCGGACTTTCTTTGGAAAAAAGAAACACTCCCCCGTGTGATGGCTTTAATCAGTAGTCGCTCAAAAATCCTCGCTTTTAGTGTGTACCGTACCGGTATGATAATTATGTGTGTGTTTTGGGCTTTTTGTGTCTAACTGAGCAGTGCGCACTGGTCTGTGTGCAGTATCGTGTTGGAAGCGCTTCACGAGTGAGAAGTTATGACTATGTCACGTTGTGCTGTGCTTGGCAACTTTGGAGTTATCATATATCATGATAATAATATTATTGTTGTGTGGAGTTCCGCAGAACCGTACCACGGTTTGTTTGTTTCGGGTAATAATAATGCTCTCCTTGGTATCGTAGCAAGAATTCCAGCGAGTGGGTAGGTAACACGGTAGTCCCCGATAAAGTACTGTAGGAACTAAGCTAAAGTAAAAAGTATGGTAAAAGCCCCAAAGTTTTGATGGAAAAATGTAAAAAAGATGAAAATATAACAGAGCACCATAAGAAACAACCACACGCCAAAAGAACCGCTCATCCCCCCACCCCCTCTCTTCCTCCCTACTAGGTGCCTGCTTCGAAAGATGTCTCATTCGTCTGCCCCGTCTTGGGAATTCATTCCCTAACTACCATACCATGAGCTGCTACTAAACCACGGCGATGATGGCAACTGCCATTTTCAGTTACAACAACGTACAAACCGACCAACCAGCCAGGCAGCCTAAGCCACACACAGAAGGAAAAAAAAAAACAGACCGGAAAAACAAACCAACTATCAGAGAACTTTTTTCCTTTTCTCAAACCTCGTTCCTCCCTCTCCTCCACAGGTCCCACAAAGGGGCTAGGAAAAAAGAAATCATTAGAAGAAAGGAAAAAGAAAAGAAAAGAAATAAGAGAGGAAAAAGGGAAAGTTATTTTATCTAGTCTGTAGATTGATGTTGCGATCCTCCATCCCCGCCGTCAAAGCCCCTTCCACGCTTGGCCCCACCACCCCTACCTCCCCGCCCACCGCCGCGGTCTAAACCATAAGTGCTTCTTCTACCACGGCCTTGGTATCCACGCCTGTATCCACCACCCATGTTGTTATCGCTCTCGCTGGTGTTGCCGCCGCCGGTGCCGGTTCCGCGACCCCATTTGCTGTCCGACATGCCGGGCCTTGGGTGGTTGAACGGGCTGTGTTCATCCATCAGTTTAACCCACGGCTTGTTCTCACTCATGGAACGCTTTGTTTTCAAATCCTCTGGTAGCTGTTCCAGCGTTTCTTTGGCAACTTCAGCGCTCTCAAAGTACGCAAAGAAATAAGTGGAGTCTGGTCTGGTTCTGGGATGTTTTTTTTCTATGCGCCGAATCTTGCTCTGGACTTCCGGGGAGAATAGAGCACGGACTGCCTCTTCGTTATCTACGCCGTTTACAAAGAGCCCGAACTGTTTTGAGCGGTCCTGTGGGGAGCTAGCCTCTTGATGATGTTGAGGTCCGGTCGGAGCCGCGACCAGAGCCGTAGCAGGAGTATCAATCTTGGGCACGGCAGGGGGGGCTGGAGATTGGGTACGTGTGCCGTTACTGGCAGATGGCTTCTCTGCCGCTGCTATCGGCAGAGGCGTGGCGACCGGGGTGGTAGTTCTGTTCGCAGGACCACTTGGTACTGGGCGAGGTGTTGCTGGCTTCGGGGCGGCCGGTGGTTCGACCTGAGCGGGAGGTGGGGTAGGCTGCTTCGGCGCAGTTGGGGTCACAGCAGGCTTTGGTTGAGGGGGGGCGGGCTTTGGCTGCTGTTGACTCCTTGGCCCTGACGGAGTGAAGGGAACCGCCGGGCCATTTTGCGGAGTGGTGTTGCTGGCCCCAGAGGGTCCAGATGGCACATTCACATTGACAGTTCCAGCATTCGAAGTTGGTGCTGACGTAGCAGTTGATGTAGCAGGCGCGACCGATGATTGTTGCTGTTGCTGTTGCTGTTGAGGCTGCTGCTGTTGGTGCTGTTGGTGCTGTTGATGCTGTGGGTGCTGTTGGTGCTGCTGTTGTTGTTGTTGCTGCTGCTGAGGAGCTCCCTTTGCAGTCCTATGGGCGAAATTAAACCCTTGCGCTCTCATCTCAGTCCCAATGCGGCCACCCTCAACTTCTAGAACAAGCCAGCCAAATGCAGCATCTGCCAAGTTGAAATTCCACATATTCTTAAATGCGGACTCATCGACTTGTCCAGCTCCAGGAGCAGTGTTCGATGCGGGACCACCAAACGGGTTTCCACCATTGGCACTTGTAGGCATCTTCTCTACGATGTCCAAGGCATTATTCAAGAGTGTCTGTTGAGCTTCGTTTTGCTGAACGGCGGGCAGGACTTCGCCCTTGACGGTTTCCCAAACATCATTGAATGACGCCTTCGACGAGGCCAGCTTGCCCCGATAATGATCTAGAGTTGGGTTTACACTGAACTCGTTGTACGAGCTACCATATCGGAAATGCAATCCAGCGGATATCGAGAAATCCGCTTTTAGAGTAACCGACAATTGATTTAACAAGCCCTCCCTTGCCGGCGAAGCATGGGTGACAAAAATTCGAGTTTCTGCAGGGTCATACACCCGGTTTGCTGTGTCAACGAGCTCGCCCATTTGCAAAAGCGTAGTCCACATAGTCCCTTGTCCTCCAGGAATCGTGGTCCTTCCTTCGCCGTTGTCAAACAACTTATGCATGACTACAGCTCCCCCAAGACCTAACAACCTAAGCTTGACACCGCCAACATCTAACAGCCGCGAATTCGCTTCGTCGATGATGTGGAGATTGTTGATCTTGTATTCGCCTGAGCGGAATTTCTCAAGGACACGGACATCTTCGCACGCCCCCCACACTGTGTATACAGGTACGTCCAAGGTGTACTTCTTATTGAGAAACAGGGGAAGCTCGGACAATGGGTGTTCGACCTGAGCAAAGAGCTGCTTTATAGAATGGCTACTGGGGCCAGGGGCCTGGATACGCTTTTTGAGGCCATCTTCGAGCAGGGGGGAGTACTGTGCGACATGTCGCAGGGTCCTTGGAAGAAAAAAGAAAAGAAAAGTTAGCCGACGTTCACTCCGTATTAGGGTTAAAGTCTAACTTGTCGGCAATTCTCTCGAGGGAGCTATCATCATAAAAGCCAAAGTCACCAGTGTGAAGGATGTGGTCTGCGTTTGCCTTCTTGGCCAATTCATTTAAAGATCTAAGATTCCCTGCAAAAAAGTAGATAACGATTTAGTGTCAATCTCCGGGGCATATCACAGCCGAACAGCTTGAGAGATGGCCAAAATCCACATGACAGAGAAGGACGAAATTCATACCTCTAACATCGGCAATGCACAAAATCCGCACACCTGCCTTCTCAATCACCTTTTGGGGTGGAAGTTGGACAGGTTGAGGGGGCATTCCAGGCACAGAGCCATTTGGGACGTACTGGTGATGTGCGCCGAATTGAGGAGGGCGGGATTGCGGGGGTACCTGTGACATTGTTAGAAGGGGGAACTGTTGGAGTGTGAAGCCGCCAAGAGCGGAACGAGAGACAATAGCGCCTAGAAATAGCGGCGGACACTTGGACTAGAGGGCGATCTGCAAGGATTCATGGATGCAACTTACGGAAGCCATCAGGTGTTTGAGAGGCTGCGTCGATGGAAATTTGATGCGTTAATGGATGTAAGAGAGGGGGGTGGTTTGGGGATTTAAGAGGTGGAGGAGATGGGAGAGATGGGAGAGGAGATGAGAGATGCTTCGAGAGCAAGAGGAATAGGGGTTGATGAAAGATCGAGCAGTATTATACTAATAGCGCGTTGGATGAAAGCAGAGAGGTTAGGTTAATACAAGCCGAGGGTGGTGGTGGCGGTGGTGGTAAAAATTGGTGAGTTGTGGGTTGAGGGTAATGAAGGTGCAAACAGTGGGAACGGTGAGGTGGTGGTGGTGGTGGTGGTGGTGGTGGTGACAGCGGTGGAGTGAGGTGGAGCAAAGGATGATGGTTGTGGACAGCAGTACCACGCGGTGAGAGGCAGGGTTGAGTGCGGGGATTGGAGGAGAGAGCAGAGCGGGCGAGGCAAGGCGCTGTGGAAAGGGTTGTGGGTGAGGGTTGAGGGGGGGGGGGAGGTGATCAGGTGGAGGGGGGGAGAGAGAGGCTGTTGGCAGTTGATGATTCTGCTGGAGTATGTGATTGCAGGCTAGGGCACACAAGTACTGGCCAATCCATAAAGTATCCGGACACTTGGCGCCAAGGCTGATACAAAGTGGACCAAAGAGTGTCCGGATACTTTATGGATTGGCTAGTAAGGTGTCATGGCCAGTCTAGTGCTATTACTGTACAGCAAACCGTAGCAGTACAAGCAACAGCAGCAACAGCAGCGCAGCCAGAAAGCAGGCCTAACTGATCGCACAGAGAAGGCGATATGACAGGCAAAAGTTGAAGAAACATTATGATACAGTATCATACCGCTCCCCTCTCTGGAGTAAGCACAAGTATTTAAGTTAGGCTACCCGTTCGCTGGTTCAATCCCTCGCATCCCCTCGCATACATAGATATAAGTTATATATAAATCATGAGGCAGAGTGATAGGGTATCTGTTGGCTGCACTTCCTTGTTTGCACTGTGCATTTCAGGCCCTCCTTTTGATTCTTTCCCCTCCTTCCCCTTCCCATGATGATGGCTGGCTGTATGATACCCGCCGAGCTCTCCAGTTCTCGTGCCCTGCATTAAATATTTCGGAAGCCGCGCTCTACATGGAAGCACCCCACCCAAATAGTTGGTCACACGTTGCTTTGCCCTCGCTCCATCATATCCATGTATCACGCCTCCCGTATTGCATTCTCGCTTCAAACCCGGGTTGGAATTCGCATAAATGTGAGCTATCCCCTCGGCCCTTGGATTACCCTGCCTACTGTATGTGCCTTTGAGAACAGAACTTGATTCCATTGCTTTCCGTGCTCCTGTCCTGCTGGGAAATGCCCTGAATGGGTAATAATACTATGCATACAAAAATTAATGAGATTTAATTATCGAAGCAAACAATAGAGATAGCCTAAGTTCGCCTGAATCCAATTGCTGATACGGTCCAATCCGATATTATGCTAAATTCGTAATCACCTTAGCCTGCGACCCTCACGCCAGTTGGGGAAGGAACAAAAAAAACACATAAAGGCACTTGCACCCGCACCTGCACTCACACCTTTCCCACCCAATACTCGGGCACCCCGACTTATCGCTTAACATGTCGCATGTTTCCCAAGGGCAATGATATCAGCTTGAGTGATGTGCCAAACTGTCTTTCCGCCTTCCTGCTCCCCCTTGCCTTCCCAAACAGCCTCCTCTAATGCTACCCTGACAGCAGCCTTCGCAACGGTATCTGCATCCTGAGCCCAGCAATCCCTCAGCTTTCCACCCGAGATAGCACCAAAGAGATTGGCCACACCATGGAGAGGGTAGTCCAGCAACCTAGCCTTCTCTCGCGACCCGATAATTAGTCCTGGCCTTAAGATTGCCGTCTTTTCAAATCCTATCTCGATAACTGCATCTTCCAATTCTCCCTTCATCTTCATGTAAGGGAGTCGTGATGCTGAGTCTGCACCGTGGGTGGATACCAGGACGTAGCATTTTGCACCGGCTGCCTTGGCTGCCTTTGCTAAATCAAGGTTGAGGTCAAGGTCAATTTTACGCTGATCCTCGAAAGAGCCGGCATCCGCGCGGGTAGTTCCAAGACTAGAGACAAAGACGGTCGTGGGGATAGAACCAAGCGTTGCAGGCCATGTCGCGATATCGCTCGAGATGAGAGGCTTAAGCTTTGACCCGGGGTCGGTAATGGGGTGAGGGTAAGGACGGCGCATCAAGGAATACACTTGGGAAGCCTGTGGGTTTGAGAGAAAGTATTGGAGTGCGAAAGAGCCCTTCTCATAAGAGTGTTAGTGAAATTTCATTGTGAGTGTTTTTCTTTCTTTCAAAAAAAACATGTTTCTCTAGGGGGCCTAAGGGATGAGATGAAAGATGTGGTGATAAAGGCAAGCACAGGGATGAATGTGAATGCACTCACCACCAGGCCTGTGCTTCCAGCAATCGAAACAGACTTTGCGGAACTCATGTCGCGATCCATTTGCACTGATACGAATGTAGGGTTAATTTCGTCCGACTTGCAGGACACTTTGACGGAAGACGGCTGTCCAGTACTGGTGAAGAGAGGCGATCGGTCCGGGCGTTTCCTTGCTAACAGACAGCAGCAGGGCTTAGGAAGAACCTGAACCAGAGGAAGAAGAGAGAAGTCGACATGCACAGTATCATACCAGAGGCACTGGTATGAGAAGTACCCGAGGAGCGCGCAATTCTGCGATCTCTAGCCGTCTCACATGTGCTTGAGCATGAGGTGTCGGTACAATATTGTACCGTACGGGTCGACTATAATGGAGACTAGTTATTACTGTTTAACTAGGACATGGCACCGCTGTCTTTGGGATAACCTTACTGTATGTTGACTGACCACCCGTAAGTACAAGTCTGCGACCCCCATTCCCCCACTCAGGGTGGGCCTTACAAGTAGTATAATATTACCGCAGAAGCATTCAGCCCAGGGTTGAAATTGCATCATACTGGAGGGTACTGTGCTCGAGTACCGGTAAAGTTATGTTTTAAGTGCTCTGCTCCTTGTTGTGATCTCCCAGCAATTGGGTGGCATTTACCATGCGTGGAGCTGAGACCTTGCTCACGGAGCTTGAGGCACTTGTTTACTCGAGCAACAGGGTGATGTTTTCCCCCGTTTGTTCCCGAATTTCATGGCTCTTAAGTGTACGGGTACAGACCGTCATCAAACAGGGAACACGGATGCGGAGACAAAGTATCGAGAAACCCTACCGGCATTCTACCAGTCAATACCGGGCCCTCCCTGTAGAATGCCAGCAATGCTTCCTCACCCCAGAAAAACACAACGTTCCGCTCACAGCTAAGAAAATAATGCTGGTGTTTCAACTTCTAAGCAAGAAAACACAATCACAAAAAATCTAATAGAGAAAATAGACCAGAAACATCCCCACTGAACGCTAGAGTTTTCTCTCATGCCGAAAGACAGCCATGCAGATAGCCTGTATCTCAAAAATATCCTCTTCAAGAAAATTCCGGGGCATCCTGCCAAATTGTGTCAAGATCATGCTTATTACCTCTTTGGCGCCCCGGAGAATCATTGGGTGAAACATTGCGCTCTTGCTGAGATAAAAAACATTGCTGGCGTTCTACAGGCCCAGGATTGACTACAGTAGTATTGGAAAGGTCTTTTCAAAGTGACTTGAAGATATTTCCTTCTCCAATAACGTCCCAAGTAGTACAAGACAAGGAAATCAATGGAGGGGTTAAACCCTCTCAATACCCTCATCTGCATCATGCCGAATTTTGCTCACAGAAAAAACCGACCCAGCCAATCGACGAACTTGGCCTTCCTCTCGTTGAAGGTAAGCCACCGCTTATACCTTTTGGGGTCAGGAGGTAGAGCTAGACTAGCATCTGAAAAACAGGCTAAGGGCGAATACCGCAAATTCTGAATAAACCCGAAATGGCGCTAAGACTTGGTTTCAGGGTCCATTGCGCCGCCACCTGGGTGGCAACTTAAGCGAATATCAGAAATTATTTGGCCAGACTTTGAGTACATTTTTCTTCTATTCAGAAGGAAGGAAGTGCTAGGCCCTATAGGTAAAGGTAGTCAAAAGCGTCCAATGGCCAAGCTATAAACTGGAGACATGCACGAGCGAGAGACTTAAGAACTTCATTCTATCTCAGAGGGCGGGGAAGCCCACTATTCTGTATGTAGTGAAATAGCCTCATTTATCGGCAGTGGAGAAAAGGTCAAGGAAAGTAATAGAGAAGATAAGAGCAAACAAATGAGAACAGAACTGCATATCTTTTTGATTGACAAAGTAGTGAGAGATAGGAGGGAAAAGTAAAAGAGGTTGAGCCAAACTCGGAGAGTAGAAAACTGATACTAAGAGAGAATGAATGGCATTTTCGTACTCTAAGACATAGAAAGTACATATCCAAAAGCCAGATATCAATGAAGGGAATTCTAGTGGTGTAGCATAGAGTTCAATTTCGATCAATAAACTCGACACTTAACTCATCTGAGGTGCTATTCCATCTGGAATCTGGGGGGTGGGTGTTTTCTTCGAGCGCGCTGAAGGTTGACCCAGCCTGTTCTGAATGGCCAAGGCCTGGGGCCCAGCTATCAATCTTCAGAAGTGAAGAGTCAATCCCTTTTACAGACAATTCCTCATCTCTAGAGCCATCAATAGGTAGTGTAATTCCGAGTTTTCGAGTGGTGTTAACAACTAAGGGTTGATACTGGGAGCAAAAGCGCTCCCATGCCTCACCCACTGCCCATGTAACAAGAATCCGGCGAGTAGCAACTGCAGCAGTATCACTTCTCGTCATTTCTCGTAAATTCCTTTGATGCTCTACCTCGTAGGTGTCCAAAGCATCCTCTAAGATCGAGCGTAAAATATCTTTTAAGGGCTTGTTAACAGACACATCTAGTGGCTGAACAAGCCCGGTACATCCTGCAGGCACCATTGATGGTATGATATCATGTGCTTTAAGTGTCTGGAGTACTTCCGCTGTAGAGTGGAATTTGGCAACGTCGAGAACCAACAAGCGGGGACCTCGTGGTAGAGCTGGGACTAGCATTTGTTTGATCCACTGGATCAAAACTTCTGCATTCGCATAGGCTGTTTCATTCCACTGGACTGAGACTCGAGGATCGTAGCGGGACATCTCCTCCTCTCGCTTCCTTTTCAAATGCTGACTTCGGGGGCTATCATATCGTTCCTTCCCTCTAAAGATAATAAGCGGGTGTACAAGAGGCTTTCCACTCCCAAAAACAGCCAACACCAGGGTTGCCTGGCACTTATCCCATCCACTGCTGGTGGCCTTTACCTGAACTGACCGGCTTCCTTTATCAGCATAGGTCTGCCTATTCAGATTTTCGAATGGAAGTGGTGTTTCGTCAACATTCGCAATACTGTCTAAGAGGTATCGTCCAACAACCTTTAATTCATCCATGGTTCCTGGTCGAGGTAGAGAATTCCTTCAATTAAACCTAAACCATGAAAGAATTCCATCAAGGTAATCATGGGGAACCTTTTGAGATTTGTTGGTTGTGAATCGTAGCGTAATATCATGTCGTGATAGAAAGCCCGAAAACCACCCATTAGAGCCCGTAAATACGTCCTCCTCTTGATCCGGATAGCAATGTACAAATGTCTCCTTTGCTTTTCGGATAAGCCAATTTCTTCGCACCGCCTTTCTTTCATTTCTTCTTTCCTTATATTTTTCATACAAGACTTCTTCAACTCTGGGCCAACGGCAACGCTGAGATCCTCCCACAGATCTTCTCTCTCCCCTTTTACCAGCTACAATCTGACTCTCTCGGCACTTCCAATCATGGAGGGTGGTGATTGGAACCAAGTATCTCTCAGATACTTCTCGCAAAAGCGGAGTCCGCAAAGGAGAATCTTTAACGGTCTCATCGCAAACCTGACTCTTGGTAGAATCTGGAACTTGAGCATGAGCCCACCAGCTTAGAACCATTAGCTTAAACTCTCGTGTATAGGACCGTTGAATCTGGCGTCTGGGTTGGCTATAACTCCCACAGGTTGGTGGCTGTTCAGCAATCCCTTTAGCTTGAATGCCTGGTCGTTTTCGAACCGCTCTCGAAGTTGTATGCAAATGTGCTTTTGGTTCGGGTTGTGAAGTTCTGCCTGTACGGTAGTCTTGTGGATGAGGGTTGACCGGGTACGCTACAGCTGGGGTGCTGTCCTGACTCGGATTCAGGAGATATTGAATCTCCATTATACTAAATTGTGATTGTTAGCATTGCTTGCAACGCATGTCTATCATCAGACCTTTGTGATTTTACATACCAAGTCAAATCCTAGCAATCCAGTTGGTCCAGACCCACATTTGCCTCATATTCAGAGTTTTTCGCAACCGATCAGTCTTTAAACTATCTGGTACTGTAACCTGAAGACAGGTAGAGTTCAACGACAGATCTAGCACATAATTAAGAGGGTGGAGTGCCTCGGTCTATGATTCCGGGGCCTTGTTGTGTGTGTCAACCGGCAGTTCACATCTTGTTGACACTCCATTTTTTCCGCTTAACCGAAATGATGGATACCTGTAGTGATGTTGTCGTGATGAGAGATTGAGGTCAAGATTGAATATTTTCAGCCTCACGGATAATCTCTAGTCACCAGTGCCACTGGGTGGCAACTTCGCTTCTCTTGCTGATTTTGGCTGTGACTGCCTTAGCGCCATTTCGGGTTTATTCAGAATTTGCGGTACCGTACTTCAACCAGTCTTGCCCAAGGGAGGGGGTTGATGCGTATGACGACTTTACTTGATACCAGAGTGGCGCAGCGCAGTGATGTGGCTCAACAATTGAAAGAATGTGTTGTTGCTTGCCGGCACCCGAACTCTTGTGTCCTCCTCTTCGTTGATTGTCTGGGCGGCATCCACCCGTCCCTTCTCCCCCCCCATCTCCCTCCTCCACCATCGTCTTTGCTTTGGCCGCAATACACGCTCAGAACTGCCTGTGTGGAACCCCTTACTGCGCAAACACAAAAGGTGAGATATCCTAATTTCTATCGCCTTTTTTCGCCTTAGGAACTCTTGAAATTCCCAATGATGATATCGCGTCCACGGGAGCGGCCTGAGAAACTGCCTCCCGTGTCAAATATGTTACAACCCCATCTGTATTCACCTTGATGAGGTATTCTTTGCTGTTAGATTCTGAGCCATCACTCAATGTTAAAATTTGAGCTTTCGTTATCATTTCCTCGCTAAAACAATTTCTTTTACGGGTAACAAAATTTGTTGACCAAGCTTGACGACGTCCGTTTCTCATAGGGCAGCGCAGTGCAATTCAAACACTTAACCTCTGTCCCCATTCATCTCATCCCAGTTAGACACCATGTGCTCCTCTTCCGCTCAGCAATTGGTCGACACGAATAAAGAGAAGTCACCCCTCACTGGCGGTGGTGTCTTGGGCACTGGTGGTTTAGGAAAACCCCCAGGACAGAAGTGTGTCGATTGCGGTGATTACTCGTGTTGCTGGTAGGCCTTTTTTACCCCAAGCCTTTTCTCTATTCCCCCCCCCCCTTCCGTAACGGAGTGCAAAAATGTTGCTAACTGTTGTTGTGAGAATCCACGCAGCATTCCTATTCCTTGTGTCATCACTTGAAAGAGCCGGGCGCTCGTGATGGGAAAGGCGATTGAGATTCTTTTTTCATGAATCATGTTTACTTTTTTCCCTTTCTTTTTCATCCTACCGGTACATCTGAGTCTGGATGCGTTTGCCGTGGGATTTTGTAGGTGCTACCGGTGCTCAGGTTAAATCGAATTGAGTTAGGTGGGACTCGATTTGGGTTGCGCGGTTTCGTGTTGTATGAGTTGGGATTGAAGGTTGCACTCTCGTGAGCTATAATAACGATATTATGATAAACTACGAAGCCGAGTTGTACCTAGGCACTGTGCGAGTGCATTATACCGGTACACCTGCGACTAGAGGTATTTTTGTGTTTATATAGACTTTCTCTCGCACCAGATCACGAGTTGGATAACCAGATGACTACTGAGCGTGTCGGTCATCCACCCGGCAGATGGACCGAATATTAGGTTGGGTTCCGGCTCACAATAATTGCTCCTGCCAGGGCCATCAGCAAAACTACTTGTCCGGTAATCTGACAGGAAGAGAAAGAAGAAAAAAAGAGGAAAGAAAAGAAAAGAAAATGACAATCACGGGACCATGGAAGACTGCTTTTATCGATGGCGATTAAATTCTGGCCGCTGATTCGCTGAATGCGGGGGGGATTCCTCGATGGATGTTTTTCCCTCTTCTTTTTCTTCTTTTTCTTCTCTTTCTCCTGCCAAGGGGATTGAGGTCTTGCCCAATCCTGCAGCAGCACGTCATCAGACGGTCATCAACGAGCCAGCATCTCTACTTTTTTTTTCCTTTTCGTTCTTTCTTTTCTGCCTGAATTTCTGGTGAGTTTGGTCAGGGGGGGGTTCAAGGGGAGATAAGTAAGTATTACTCTTGTTATTGCTGTCACTGTTACTCGGTCTTATAGAGTTGGATGTGGAATGTGGGGAGGAAAGAAATGGGGAAGCAAAAGTAAAAAGAAAAAGAAAAAAAGAAAAGGAGGCCTTTCCTCTGTCTTTTTATTGACTCTTTTGCCTTACTGGAATTTCCTTTCGATTTCTTTAAAAGTTGCTGTGCTTCACCGTTTAATTATTAATCGACGGAGCCAGGATTCCCGTAAGGCAGGAAGCGAAAAGTAATAGAAAAGAAGGGTGTGGTTTAACCGTTCAGCCTTCAGCCTCTCTCTCTCTCTCCTTCTCACCATCGCCTTCGTCTTCTGGCTCCCCATTCTCTCCTTCTCTCTCACTCACACTCTCTCTGTTTCTTTACCTTTTCCCCCGCACATATCACCCAGGGCCTATCTCTTGCTCGCTTGGCTGTTGCCTCATCTCGCGTCTCTCTCCGCTGCCCTTGCGTCGGTTTTTGTCATCCGCCGCTTCGACCACCCCCCCAATCTTTCTCCTCAGCCAACCTTTCCTTCCATCCTCCTTCCACCCGGACTTTCCACTCAACGCACTATTTGTCACCCTCCTTCTGCCCTAGTTTGCATATCTTTTTGAGCCCGCTCATTACAGAATCGGATAGTACTACCGGTACCTCGTGCATAGCCCACTTAGTCGGTCGTCCTGGCTTCGAGATATTCCGGATTTCGTCCAACTCGTGACTCAATTGCTGAAAGTTACCGGCAACCGCTATTTTTACTGTTGCACACCCCAACAACCCTCTCTAAAGATGAAGAAGCATCTCCTGATGCTTCACACACCCCGGTTACTACTACCAGTACTCATTTTCCTATGTTTGCTCTCGTGGTCGAACCCGGCGCAGGCTGACAAGTCGGGCCCGGTGACAAGTGTGCATAAAGCTGGGGTTTGTGCACTGCGTGGTCAGGTACCGTTCTCAACTTCTACTTCTTGGGCTTTCCGAGGTTATCTTCTGGGGCACACTTGGGCTCGACGGGGCTAACGATGGTTCGTAGTGTGGCAAGAAATCCTTCTTCGGGGGGCAATTGCCCTGTCCCGATAACACGCCGGCTACTGAACCGAGCCCCAAGACGAGGAAACGGTTGGTGGAGATTTGTGGGGATACTTGGAAAAAGGGACCGGTCTGCTGTGAGGATTCTCAGGTGCGTTGGGAGGAATTCTCTCTGCTTGTTTCTGGAGCTTTGCTTACTCTAGGTGGTTTGGGATCTAGTTGGAGGATTTGTCAAAGAGTTTGAAGAGAGCTGAAGCGCTCGTCGCTTCCTGCCCTGCTTGTGAGGCAAACTTCTTCGACCTCTTCTGCACCTTTACTTGCTCACCCGATCAATCATTGTTCCTCAACGTCACCGCTACCCAAACTGTGAGCACTGGGAAGGAGATCGTAACAGAGCTAGATTACTTTGTCTCCCATTCCTATGGAAGCGGGTTCTTTGACTCGTGCAAGGACGTCAAGTTTTCTGGCACCAACGGATATGCTATGGATCTTATTGGCGGGGGTGCGAAGGATTACCCTGCATTTCTAAAGTTTCTGGGAGATGAGAAGCCGTTTGGATCACCGTTCCAGATCGACTTTCCCCCCAAAGACAAATTGGGTGCCCCAATGAAGGCAATGGACCATTCGCCCAAGAGATGCAATGACCGGGATGTGGCCTACAGATGTTCTTGTGTTGATTGTCCCGCTGTCTGTCCAACCCTTCAAGAAGTTGAAGTGGGGAAGGAATGCAAGGTCGGGGTAATTCCTTGCCTTAGCTTCGCAGTTATACTCATCTACTCAATTTCGCTATTCATTCTTGTCGGAGTATATACCGCCACCAAAACCTACCAGAATTTGAAAAAGAGGAATTCTGAGCGCGCCAGGCTATTGCAAGATAGTGCACCGAGTGATGATGAGGATGAAGGCGATGTCGTGGGGGCTGGAATGATGGATAGACCTTACAGGGAATATTTCTTGAATTCACGTTTGGACGATTTGTTTTCCTGGTTGGGACATACATGCGCATCTTTCCCCGCTGTTACGGTCTCGACTAGCATCATAATTGTTGGCTTGTTGAGTCTAGGTTGGCTCAGGTTCAGCATCGAGACAGACCCCGTGAGGCTGTGGGTTAGCCCTACATCTGAAGCTGCTTTGGAGAAGAAATTCTTTGACGACAATTTCGATCCGTTCTACCGCTCACAGCAGGTGTTCTTGGTTAACGATACCACGGAAGCAGGAGCTTCTCCGGTTCTGAGTTATGATGTGTTGAGTTGGTGGTTCGATGTTGAGAATCGCATCAGGAGATTAAAGAGTTTGAATTATGGGGTCACTTTAGACGATGTTTGTTTGAAGCCTACGGATGCCGGATGCGTTGTTCAGAGTGTTGCCGGATATTTTGGGAACAGCTTCTGGAATGTCAAAGAGGGGGCGTGGCAGAGGGATTTGAGATCTTGTGCGGCGCAACCTGTTCAGAGTCGGTGCCTGCCGGACTTCGGACAACCACTGAATAAGAATTTAATTCTTGGAGGATGGCAAGATACTGGCGATGTCGTGGATTCTAGGGCTATGATCGTTACTTGGGTTCTAAACAACCATGCAGAGGGGTCCGAGAAGCTTGTGAAGACTATGGATTGGGAGCAGAGCTTGAAAAGTACGCTACTTGCTGTCCAGGGCGAAGCTAAGGAGAGGGGGTTGAGATTGAGCTTTTCGACGGAAGTTAGTCTCGAGGAGGAATTGAACAAGAGCACTAACACTGACGCCAAGATCGTCGTTATCAGCTATATCGCCATGTTCATCTACGCCAGCCTCGCACTGGGAAGCGCAAGTTTGACAATCCCTCATGTCCTAAGCCAGAGCAGTAGACTCCTTGTGGAGAGCAAATTCACTCTCGGAATCTCTGGAATCGTCATTGTCCTTATGAGCGTCTCTGCAAGTGTGGGGTTGTTCTCGGCAATGGGCGTTAAAGTAACCCTTATTATCGCCGAGGTCATCCCGTTCCTTGTCCTTGCTGTCGGTGTGGATAATATCTTCTTGATCGTTCACGAGTTCGAGAGAGTCAACTATTCGCATCCGGATGAGGGAGTGGAAGTTCGCGTTGGAAAGGCAATGGGCAGAATGGGTCCAAGCATTTTACTTTCTGCAACTTGCGAAACTATGGCCTTTGCACTGGGAGCTGTCGTCTCTATGCCTGCGGTTAGGAACTTTGCTATTTATGCTGCTGGCGCAGTGTTCGTCAATGCTTTGTTACAGGTTACCATGTTCGTGGCTGTGTTGTCGTTGAACCAGAAGAGGGTCGAGAGCAACAGGATGGATTGTTTCCCCTGCTTCAGAGCGCCTGGCGGTTATGAGAGTAATGGTTCTGCTACTAATGTTGGAGGAGGAACAATGTCAAATCCGAGAGGGGAGGGTATTCGGAATGCACCCGGATTCTCTATGGAGGAGGAAGGGGTTTTGCAGAAATTCATAAGGAAGGGATATGCGCCAGCTCTATTGCAGAAACGCACTAAGCGGGTTATCGTGGGCTTGTTCTTAGGGTTGTTCACCGCCGGAATCGCGCTTTTGCCAAAGGTCGAGCTTGGGCTGGGTATGATACACCCCATTTTGTCATCAAGCCCGGATATTAACATTTTGGTGTTTAGACCAGAGAATTGCCATTCCGAGTGATTCGTACCTGATCGGCTACTTTAACGACCTTTATGATTACCTAGACGTTGGACCACCAACCTACTTTGTGACCAGGGATTATAACATTACCGCTAGGCAAGAGCAGCAATCACTTTGCGGGCGCTTTTCGACATGTGACACATTTTCACTTTCCAATGTTTTAGAACAGGAAAGAAAACGTCTTGAGATTTCATATATTGCGGAACCTGTCGCTAGTTGGATCGACGACTTCTTCCTATGGTTGAATCCCTCCCTTGATCGATGCTGCAGAGTCAGGAAGAAGAACCCTTCCGAACTCTGCGACGAGTTTGACAGTGACCACGTCTGCAAGGTCTGCTTCGAAGACCGGGATTCGGCTTGGAATATCACCCTCAACGATATGCCAGAAGGCGACGAGTTTCTGGGCTACTTGGACATCTGGCTGCAAGCTCCCACAGGGGAGGAATGCCCAGTAGCCGGCAAGGCTGCCTACTCACACGCAATCGTTCCCGACCACAACCGCACGACCATAAAAGCCAGCCACTTCCGCACGTCCCACACTCCGCTCCGCAGCCAGAAGGACTTTATAAACGCCTACGCCTCCGCCCGCCGTATCTCCCAGGTTCTCTCGCAAAAGTCCGGCCTTGAAGTCTTCCCTTACTCCACATTCTACATCTTTTTCGACCAATACTCTTCCATAGTCGGCCTTACAGAGGCGCTCTTACTCGCAGCGCTAGCATGTATATTTCTAGTCTCTTCTATATTACTTGGAAGCGCGCAAACGGGACTGGTGGTTAGTGCTACCGTATTAATGATCGTTGTGGATATTCTGGGCATAATGGCGCTCTGGGGCGTAAGCCTTAACGCAGTCAGTCTAGTGAACTTGGTGATCTGCGTTGGTATCGGCGTTGAGTTCTGCTCGCATGTTGCTCGAGCCTTCATGTTTCCCAGTCGCAGCGCCGTTGACCGCGCTCGCGGCTTCCGCGGGAAAGACGCTAGAGCACTCAGCGCCCTCACCCAGGTCGGCGGTTCCGTAGGTCCCCTCCTTTCCTCCTCTCCATGCATTCCCCCATGCTAACAAAAAAAAAAGGTATTCACCGGCATCACCGTGACAAAACTAATAGGCGTTTGTGTACTCGCATTCACCCGCTCCAAGATTTTCGAAATATACTACTTCAGGATGTGGCTTGCCTTGGTCATTGTCGCCGCTACGCACGCCTTGATCTTCTTACCCGTTGCACTGAGTTACCTCGGCGGCGAGGGATATATCCCGGACGATAGCTATGGTGGGCTAGAAGAAGACTTAAGAAGTCGGACGTATAGGAATCTCGTGCCGGCCGATTATGATGATAGTTCTGAAGAGGACTAGTTGGTCCGCCCTGGGAGAGCTCTGTAAGATGGTATGAGTGTGATGGACATGCAAGTATGGATGGATTGAGGGCTTTGGGTGTTTTCTCATTCCTTCTTTCTTCCGTAGCAAAATAGCCTCTGGGACCCTTTTCTTCCATCACCTTATTATTACTCATACTGGCTTGAGCACATATTCTGGTTTTCTGTTTTCTGTTTTTTTTTTCTTTTTCCTACCTCTTTTTTTATTACCTGTTGGCTTTGTGGTTTTGTTGCGGGAACTGTACCTTGCTATGTCATGTTTGCAAGGTCCGGTCCGGCGTGGCGTTGGTCTGTACGGTTATGATGTGGTATAGTAAGTATGAAAACTGGGGTGTCTTTCTTTCTCTCTTACGCCCTCTACGGCTGGATGGATATGCATTGGTTAGTAGATTTCTGGCTCGAATTTTTAGTACTTTTACTGCGGGTGAGGATAAAAAAGTAGGCTAATAGATATTGATATCGATATCGGTATTTGTAGCATGGAGCTTGCTTTCTTGCGCGAACAAAGGCGGTACTTGAACCGAAGTGAATGTTCGTGGTATGCTGTAGCCTGTCGGTCGGGTGGATGACAACTCGTGTGGTGCTGCGCCATACTGTAGTATGTAACTTGATATTCCGGGACTCATTCATGATTCACATAGACACGCGCCACAGGTGGCACCCCATGACGCCTAACCAAACCAAAAATCAATTCAAGTCTCCAAAGAGCACCACAACACATCACTCACTAACTCACCACCGGAACAGTCTTGTCCAGCACAGTATCGTATTACCTCGGATCGCTTGCACCCCATACCGCGACCATAACCTAGACAGGCGGACCGGAACCAGCGTAATAATATTACCATGTCAATAAAGAAAGAAAGGAAATGAAATGAAATGAAAAGCAAAAGACACTCCACCGAGAATTCACTGATAATATGTAAACAGAAACCCCACCTATATACCAATCAATCAATCAATCAATCAATCAACCAAAGCGCCGAACCCGCTACACCACCGCCATCAGGAGAGATACCCAGTCAGTCAGTCAGTCCGTAAAATAAAAATAAAAAAACCCCTGCAGTATGATATAATAAAATCGAGGTTTGATCCCCCCCCCCCCTCCCCCCCAACGAACTAACCCTCCTCAAGTTCTATCATACTATCATACTACAAAGAACTTAAAAAAACGGACGTTGGTATATATATGTGTGTTGCCTCTTATAATAGCATCATAAGGTTCTGACATTTTCGGTTCCGTTTTTCTAGCCCAGGAGGAGGAGGAGGAGGAGGAGGAGGGCTGTGATATATAATGAATGTCTAAATTAGCTCGCGTGGCCCGTTTACTACATAGTATGATACTTCGAGCTTCTTCTTCTTCTTCTTCTTCTTCTTCTATAACTTGAGCGTTCCCTTCTCCCTCCCTGCTTACGGCCGAGTTCCTAGTCCGGTTTGTATGTATGCTGTGCTGTGCTGTGCTGTGCTGTCCACGCTCGGGCTGATATCTGTGTTTATATTATTATGATAGTATTATATTATTATTATGTACGTAGCTTGCATAGTTGGTTAGTTAGTTAGTTAGTTAGTTGGTATCATACCTACGCATGCGCAACTCCCGTCAAGATGGGTTGAGAACTGACTGACTGGGCTGTTGCTGAACCGTCCGGGGCAGGGGTGGGAAGCTGCAAGTACCGTATGCAATGCAATACCAGCCCCAGGGAAATGATTTGAAGAAGGCGAACATTAAATAAATGTCTACTCGAGTAGGGGTATGTGCCGGTACATAGGGGAGATGGTGGCGTTTAGACTTGGAGGGGCTGCTGCTCTGAATTCCACAAGTGGCCTAAAACACCTCGCTACCAGCACTTGGAGTAATGGGGCGACGTTTGTGAACAGCCAGCTGACTCAGGCTATGCCGTGTCAGGAAAGTACTAATCCTTTTTAAGAACTGTTGTCTCTGAATCCCGAGATTAGCGACCGAGCGGAGATACTCCACTAACGAATCTCAAGAGCTAATACTATGATTGGGGTCGATCCTGTTCAACAGCCTTGACCAACTCATTACGTTACCATGCTCCTCTGTGTTTGGGCAGCCCGCGACCCATCCAGCTGCCAATCGGCCCAGAAGGGAAATAACCAAGCAGATCAAAGAATACGAATAAAAACAAAAAAACATTTCCATTTGCAGATCCTATGCACTCGCCAGGGGGAAAGAATATGTAAAACCAAAGGAGTGCGAAAAATGAAGAAACCAACAGATAAATAAATCAAAACTACAATACCATATCACACAAAAGAACAAAAACAAAAACCCCCGCCCAGCATGTGCAAAACTAATGACCATAATCACCCAAAATATCCTTATGCGCAACACCAACCTTCGTTAGTACCTCTTGCACATCCGTCTCCGCAACCACCACGCCCGTCTCCGAGCACTTCGCCTTACTCCTAAGCTCGGAACAGAGCCCGTCCATATCCAACTCCCCGCTCACGAACCTTGGGTGATTGCTTATGCGATCCCTGCTTCCATCACTTGCTTTAGTCTTAGCTCCACACCACAGCGTTGTTGGTATAGTGTAGGGAAGGGAGAGGAACTGTACCATATTTTATTACAAGAGAGCATTTGCTTGGGGTCGTCTGCCGGCACGACTTCCTCCTCTTCATCTGGGTCCGCGTCATTAATCTGGTCGATTTCCGCCAGAAGGTCCAACTTCTTGGGTGTTTGCGCGAGGTCTAAGGGCGAAGTGAGGCCCGCGCCGAATGTCTGGGGTATTGCAAAGGCGTCGTCGAAGAAGGACATGTTAATTACACTGTTTATGTCGTTGACAGGCTCACGGTAGTCGGTGAAGAGGACAGGGTCGAAGTTACCGCCGTTTTGCTGCGTTAGCCAGTCGAGGGATGCATTTGTGGAGGTGCTGTTGTTGTTGACATTTGTGGTTGTGGTGGTTGACGATGATGAGGAACTACTTAGTTGGGCAGCTTTTGGAATCGGGTTATGTGGGTTTCCACAGGCCATACTCAATTTCTCACAGAATGTTGTTTCTGTCTCACCATCTAATGGGCCACTCTTACAAATATATTTATCCCCATTAGGTGCTGTGGTGATCGTCCCTTCAACCGTAGTGTTCGTTGGCTCAGGGCTGGTTCCGGCCGATGAGCCGGGACCATGCTGCGATACCGATGACGCAGATGGGGAAGAAGCATAGTTCTGGCCACCGTTCAGGCGGGGGGTATTTTGCAAGCTTGATGATAAATCATTGTTCTGGTTCTGGTTAAAGACTGTAGTTGAGATATCTGATTAGTCCACGATTCCAAAAATAGCAACGCCAACCACCAGACCAGCGATAGCTCAGCAGTCCTCACCATTATTAGTATTGGTAATCGATTTCTTAAGTTCCTCGGACGCGGCTAGAGTCCCCCCGGCAGCATTCAATCGGTCGAGCAATGCGCCCGACTTCAACCCCGAATTATTCTCCGCATTTCGGAGGAAGAGGCCATTACCAAACAATGGGAATTCAAACTGGAAACCACCGGTGCCAGAAACACTATTTTTGCCAAGAAAACTCGATGCACCACCAAGTAGCGGCGACCCACTTTGCCCCGCGGTATGCAACCGTCGCCGGTACTCCCTGAGCTCGATCTGCAACCTCTCTACCTGCGCACGCAAAAGGCTGTTTTCATGGTTGGTAGATTCCGATGCCTCCTCCAAATCTGCCACCTTTTGCTCAAGGTCTTTGAGGTGCTTTTCTTTTCGCTCTCTGAAGGCCCTTTGAGCTGCTCTATTTTGTGCTTTGCGCTTCGAAGTCGGCTCTGACGTTAGTGGTTTACGACCTGGCTTCTTTGCTGTCTTGTCATCTGTTTCTAGGGATTAACCCAACCATTAGTCTCAGACCTCAGCAGATCAACCTGACAATAACCAAAAGGCCCAAACCCATTTCCAACCGGGCCAGAGATACGCTTAGGACAAATGGGAAGGAAATTAAGGTTTGCCCAATTGGGCATCACGATGAAAGAGGAAAATGATTGAATGAAATCCAAGGTCATGAGATGGCGCAACGTCATTGAAACGATAGGGATAGATGACTGATGGATTTATATGTATTTGTGAAACGCAAGTTTGCATAGTGTAATGGGCGGGGAAGGAGTAGGAAATGGAAAGAGCCCACCTCTCCTCTTTGGTTCAGTGTCATGTGGGTCAGCACTTGGACTCCCATCTTCATCCTCGGGTGGATTTTTCCTTTTTTCACCATCCTTCTCACCACCACTATTTGACGCCGAGGCCGGAGTCCCAGCGTAGCCATCCATATTTCTGTCGGCATCGCCGACTGGAAGTGCCAAATCATAGTCCCAGTTGTCAACATCCAAATCCTCACCCCAATCTTGATAATCTAATTCCCCCATCAGCGGTGTGCCATCCGAGAAACTGCCGGTCAGGGCCGCTGTTGGAGGCGGGGTCCCATTCCCGTATTGTGAGCCCATTGAGTCCGGGGTGTCATGTGATTGCGGTGGCAGTGAGCGGCGATTCGAGGAGATGGATTGGGAGATGTGATGGGATAGAGAAGGTGTGTTGAACATTGGGGAAGATGAAGAATTAGATGTAAGTGCGGCGAGCAGGAGATCCTGCTGATCCGGGGAAAGATAAAGACTGTCTGGTGCTGCCGCAGTCATATCCTGCTTGTAGCTCGCTTGGATCTAAACAGCTTTTCCTGTTGCTCGGCACAAATGCGGCCGGTATAATCCTCCGGAATACCTGAATCAACTAACTCGGACTCCAAGCAATAAAGCTGAAGTGTTTGTAACCGAATAAAGCCAAGCCAAGCGCAGTAACCGCCGAGATATGATGGAACGATTCGATCGTTCAAAGGCTCTGGATTCCTCGCGGTTGGTTATCAAACAAAAATATCAGACAATCTCGAACCCTTTTTTTTTATATAAAAAAAAAGAGCTTCAACCAACAAACTCGACGAGGGTTGAAGTATAAAGAGGCTTTGGTAGGATGTCTGACTCAGAGGAGAACCTTATTATCTTATTTTTTTGAACCTGCAAATATAGATGATGACGACACCTCTGAGATAGTAATCGTAGAAAGCTATGAGAATAGGAGAGTAAGGTTATGTGTAACGGAAAGGACTACCACTTGGCTGAGGGGACAAGCGAAGATGTTTGCGGGATTCAAAAATGGACTTCTTCGGCGATGGTGGCAAGAGGTCCGGTGGCGATTGATTTCCAGCAAAAGTCGTTTGAGGATTTGGGGAATTTAGGGGACAAGAAAGATTAGGAAAGGCTAAGGTGCAGGGGCGAAAGTGAGGATGACGAGGGCAAGGGCGGGGGTTGAGGATGTTGGATGGGTGGAGGGGGGAAGGTGTGTGAAGAGGGGTGAGAGACCACGGACAGCTTTAGGGGAGTGGGATGGGATGAAGGAAGCGCGGGTTGGCAGGAAATCTGGGGCTTCTATCACACACACACCAAACTCACTTTTGGTCAACCCGGTGAGAATCAGAAAAGAGAGGCAGTAATCGAGCAGGGAGAGCAGGGAGAGCAGGGAGAGCAGGGAGAGCAGGGAGAGCTGCCAACGGATAAGGACGATGCGGTCGTAGAGGAACGGAAGTGGGAATGGGTTCCGCTACTAGTTCCGGCAACAGGCTGCAGCCTTCAAAGATGCAGCGGTGGAAGAGGATGGGGAGAACGGAAATGGAAATGGAAATGTAGGTGATGGGGTAGAGCTATGTGTATGGGAGGTTCAAAGGGAGCAGGAGTGGGAAGGAAGGATTCCTTGGGATGCGAGATGGTGGTGGGGACGAATAGATGAATGGAGGAATTGGCCGTTGTCAAGATGGGGAAGCACTACTCGTAACAGCAAAAAAAGGAAAAAGATGAGGCAAGAACTTCGGTATTCGGACCTCAGGAATCTGCATGTGTTATGGTACCGGTACTTGCATAACAGAAGTTAAAAATTGTAGTGGTGGGGGGAAGGTTTTGAAAGTTAGCGGTGGTAGGTAGATTTCGCGCTGTTTGAATGCCGAGGGCAGTATTTCTTGGAGGATAGGGTAGGACAGCGAATATGTTTGGAACAAGATGCAGAGTTATGAGATACACTTTCCGACGCGGTGATGGAGCCTGTCACTTATGAAAGCCTTCTCAGTGATGCGATATCTGTGCCTGTAGAGACTCCTGTACTGTACCGAGTCGAGGGTGGGAATGGCAGCAGGATGCCGAACGGTGGGCACCTCCCGATCTCTTTCTGCTCTTGCTCTCGCCTGTATCATGCGGTAGCGGTGCAATGGGACACCGGACGAGTACAGTACAGGATGGAGCACCCCGTCCTACTGCACTGCACAGTATCAGTACGGTGCTCGAGTATCGTACATCGCAGCAACGGAGGAACTGTCGGTCCTCCGTCTAACTCCGGGGCTGCCTTTCTTTCCGTTTCTTTGTCTTCCCATACCGGGCACCCACTCTAACAAGCTCATCAGCCTAGCTTACAAATGCACATTTTTGTGAGTGAGACCGGGGGGCAAACAACCAATGCCCCCAGACATCAGTGGGGTATTATACGGTATGTACCATCGATCCGTTTGACATTTTCACTGGCTGCGCCAATCTTTGGCTGCGATGAAACTGCTCTTAGGGCACGATTCTCCCATTCGCCGACCCTCCGCATTATTCTCGTATCACAGATCCTTCTCATTGGTCGCAATCCTCACTGTGTGCGCAATTGGAGCCTCCATCAAAAAAAACTAAATTTACTCGTAAGGGAAAGTAAAAATAGAGGCTTACCACAAGGGTGTGCTAGTCTACAGTAATACTCGCCCGGCACTGGTACCGTGTCGCATCTTACCGTAGCCTCTCCGTCAAAAGTAGACAGGTTCGTGAGACGTTGGTACCCTGGCGAATCTTACCTTAAAGCACCGGTATGGTACAGTGGATGATTTACCGTCATACGGCATTTCCTCCTACGGGATACCGTAGTTTTATGAAAAAGTGCCCCGCACTAAGAAAGATAGCTACTGGTACCGTATGTTGATATGGGTTGATAATGTTGCCGATTTCGTACACTAGAAAATTCTCTCGTAAGGACTCCTTCCATGCATGCGTACCCCTTCAGAGAAACTTGGGAGGTGGTAACCTACTTGAGCTTGGTCAATGCCTTGTCCAACCAGTGCTCGAGTTATTGCACCCGTGATTTTCTTGTTGTGGACCGATATTATGTGCACAATGATATGCGGTGCTTAGCCTCAGACCAACCAGTCCTACCTTTTACACCACCGCTCTACAGCACCAGTATTATTATACCTATAGGTTCTGCTGACTGCTCCGTAGAGTACCGTATCTGTACAGAAATCACTCAACCTTAATCATCATGTCGTTGGTCATGTAATCCTGTACCATGACCTTATCATTGCATATACAGTGCTTATGCTTGAGTACCGTGCTCGAAATATCATCTAACTACTATGAAATTTCCTTGCATGTACATGTATGATGCGGAAGCACTGCAGCTAAATCATCGCATGGTTTTACACTCTAAACGGCACACCCAGCAAATCCGCCGCCAACGTATCCTGGACATACCTGAGGACTACCATGCCAGTACCGGTAGCACAAGGCATTAAGAAGGGTGCGGGGCCGGATCAATAAAGTGTCCGACATCCCCCCCCCATACCGGCACAGGCACCGGTAGCATAAAACTCGCTAAATCCACTCTCGAATTGCGCACAAGCGTTAGAGATAAAGTTTGTTAACAGTTAATTTGGGTTAACTCGCAAGATAATCCCTATCTTGTGCGGAAACATCTTCCCTGGCGCTTGTGGCGGAAATCGCTGTGCTACACCACAATGGGCGTAACCGAGCAGGTTAACAAAATTACGAAAACCAGTTATCGAGATCCAGCGAGCTCAAACTTTCACAACATTAACAAAGACGTCAAGTATCAGGGTCATTCACGGGGTTGCAGGTTGGGACGTATGTGGCGTTTATTTTCTTTTTGTTAAGATCTTAAGCATTGGAAACGAGTAGGGCGACAGTGCGATACCAACTGAGGCGGACGGCAGAAATCCGATAGAAGGCATATTAAACATACTATGATAATAGAGCTGCCGCGGTCGAAGAGTATGGGGGGGAATTGCGATGGAGAAGTCGAAGGAGGACGCAACAACCGTGGGAACAGCGGATTTGGCGTGGCAATAGCTACTGAGGTCTCGAAGGTGCCTACGGTAATGGGCCTCAGATCCTGGAAGTGAATAAAAGTGTTTGTTGACCTGTCGTAGTGTCTTGTTCTGTTTTAGCGGAAGATGGCTATCAAGAAACAGATAACGGAACAGGACTCTAGGGGGCTTATATTGGAAACGCTCACAGAAAGAAATGCTTTCGGGAGTTTGTATTCTTTTGTTATCGTCGGCTCACGCTTGAAGAGATGTTGCGGTTGCCGGGTAAGGCAGGGCATCCAGCAAAAATGTGTTCAGTATTAAACCTAGCTTACGACTACTCGTGCGTCTTTGCCAAGAATACCTCCGTTAGCCGAAAGTGGAGTACTTTCTAGGCTCAGTCCGGATTGCAGGACATGAAGAATACCTACTTCTACAACAGGGTGTTGCATATGATGAATAAACAATCATCTCCTAACCCGTATACCAAACATCCACATTCTGAAGAGTAAGAGAAAACAAGAAACCAGTCGTTATTCTTGATTAGGGTTCAGAGGGGTGTATTGAGATCCAAGGGAATATTGGCACTGTGTATGCAAGAACACGATTGGTACAAGTATTCTTTGCTCACTGAAGTTGCCACTGGTTGTTGCTGTCGTCAGAGTCCACATTTAGTGCACAAGTACCTAGGTATCGGCTAGCGGAGGTATTCTTGGCAAAGACGCGCGAGTAAGTTGCAGTGTTAGAAGGCGGGTGACATCAGCGGGTGTGTCTAAGAGCTCAAGTACTATTGTTGGTACGCTGTGTCCACGCAAGTACCAGTAATACATATATCTACTTGTGCTCATACATTGTTCGTATTGTTGCTGACCACGAAGATGAATGTACGGGGGCTGTGCCACAATGGCTTTGGTTCGCAGTGGTTTTCATTTCTCATTTTCGTTTTCGTTTCGGAGTGAGGTTTAAGTCGGGAGGAGCCTACTCGAGTACTCGTCAATTCATAAAGTATCCGGATATATACAAATTTGTATGGCGGCTTGGCGGCTTGGCGTGCTCTCTGTATCCGGATACTTTATGAATTGACGAGTACACCATGTTTCGATTCATTTCTATTCCATTATCAGTATCTGTCGTGAGATTAAGGTGACTAACAAATGTGCCGCCATCTGGATTCCGGACAGTGCTAGTAGGGGGTACAAGGTCTCCTGTACTCGAGTACCGGTATGATCACCCGCACAGGTATTAACCAACTGGCGAAGTAGCCTCGCAGGTTCATCCACCACTGCCTTCGATCAATATAAGAATACCTTTGGCGGCTGGAAGTGCCCCGGCACTGGTACTGTACTCGAGCAGGTCGACTTTGAAGAGAGCCATCTTTCGTTACGAATTCGGCATTTTGTTTTCTGCTGAGTAAGGAGCGCAATTAAAAGGTGGAATGGAAGTGGCGGTGCCAAGACCATAAAGCCGCAGGAGAAGCTTTTCTTGGCCATCACCAGCTGCCTCCTTCGCCATTCAATCATCGACCTGCACGCCCCGACCACCGAGCGAAATTATTCCCTCGCACTGTCCACCTTATCCGATCTACCCTTCCCCCCCGATATTTTTCGGTCCGAAGTAGAGTTATGGAGGCAGAACTGAAAGAATACAAATTACAGGCAAGCCTCCCATCCGTTGCCCCTTCCCCTCTTCACCGTTTATCCATTAATGTTGACTAACGTCTCCACTGTCTTGTTATAGCTTGAGTCTGTTGAAGCTGCGCTTAAAGCAGATCCCGAAAACCCAGAGCTGGTAGGCCTGGTCACGGAACTGAAGGAGGTTATCGCACTGACAGAATCCGTTCTCGCCGAACAAGCTGGCCGAGCCCCGTCCCCTCCTCCTCCCTCCCACCACAATCGTAATCACACCAATCACAACAATAAACGGGATTCGCCCAGTACTTCCAATGAGGTAGGAGGTGCAGGAGCGGGAAGTAATAGTATTTATGCAGTTGGTGATAACGTCCTCGCGAGATGGACGAGCGGTGATAACCAGCTTTATCCAGCCAGGATTACTTCGGTGATGGGATCACAACAAAACCCAGTCTACATCGTCAAATTCACGCAATACAACGCTACAGAGACTCTGCACGCACAGCATATCAAGCCAGCCTCAAACTTTGCTAGCAAGAAGCGTAAACTCGATAATTCACCTGTCCACAGCAATGGAAATAACATCGGTCCCTCTTCTGCTTCATCTACCCCCACTACTTCTGCTATATCTAACAGCGCCATTATCTCACAGCCTGCTACTATAAACACCGAATTGGCAGAGGCGAGCAAGCGAGAATCCAGTAAAGCTGCTGATGGCCCTTCGAAAATCCCGAAAACCGGGCGGAAGATTGCACAAAAGAAGGTGCTCGAGGAGGGCAAAAAGAAGTGGCAGGACTTTGCTTCTAAGGGTGTAAAGGGCAAGACTGGGAAGGCCAAAAAGATAGGCGAGAGCAGCATGTTCAGAACTCCGGAAGGTGTACATGGTCGAGGTTCGTAGACGTTTTATACTTGGCCACCGTTCCCTCCAAATGTCTGTTATGAGAATTATGGGAATTACTGGCTAACTTTTCTTCTGCAGTTGGTTTCACCGGGTCCGGACAGCCTATGAGGAAGGATGTCGCTAGAGGGAAACACGTATATCATCAGGGAGAGGAAGAAGACTAGGCTTCTGAGAGCGGGAGTATTTTTTGGGGATTACTATCCCACCCCTCCTCTGCCTTTTCTCGTTTTGGAGTTTTATCCTATCGACCGCCTCAGGCTGACGGATGCTTTTTTTCCTCTTCAACCATAATCCTACGTCTATCCAATCGAAACAAAAGTTTTTTCTGAATAAACGAGAAAAGATGACTAACGAACATCGACCTTTTTTTCTATCTGGGAAGTTCAGGGGCAGTTTGTACAACAAGCCTACAGTCTCTTACATTTCTTCGGAGTTTGTAACTGGTTTTTCATTGTCTTTTTTTCTCATTCATTTTCACATCACATTTATCAGATCTGTTGCTAAGATGGGATAGTAAGATTTGGTTTCAGTTTTACTGCTTCAATGGGACTTTGAGAAGGCATGGACGAGGCATGGCCCTGGTGTCACACCCGATGATCGAGACTGGATAACGCTGTTTTCTGAAGACGTTCCCCATACCCTATTACCCTATTCAATTCCTCTTTCGTTTCAAGCCGTTTGATTTGAGGATGACGCTGATCAGGACGTGATATTGCAATGCAACGTTGACAGCTATTACCGGGGAGCCTGCTTTGAAAAATTTCCGGTACCTCCCTTCTCATAGCGGTGTCCGGTCATTCGCGAACGTAAGCGAATTGGTTTACTAAGGTTACAGCGGGTCGAGGTTGGTATAATTCCTGATATTTTGCCCACTAAACAGTCTATCGTGGGAGCCATAGAGCTCCCCCTCTTATTACTTGAATTCGCATCGGCCTGCTTAAAATGATGTTGCGCTTGTCACCCAATCCTTCCAGATGTCGTAATACGTTTGTAGAAATGCGCTATCCTAATTTATGCCCTATCTAAACTCTAGATTAGCCTTTGGTGTATCATTTCTATAGTGGTGACATCTAGTCCCGATACCGGTATTATATAGGGATTTATGCGTACCATTGACACTTCCGGAGGATCCAAATCACATGAGACTCTGTTCACAGCGCTGCCCATTGGGCCACTGTCCCCGCGACACCAGATTGACCCATGCTGCTCCATCGCAGCCCCAGACAATCTTCGGAAGGGACTCCCACCGGTATTCTAGAACTGTCATGCTCTCACCGATACATACGGCACTTTAACCGCACACCGTTTTGCAATACTGTAGCCAAACAGCTTACAAATCACGAATTTCTGGGAACCCCCCACAATCACCCCCTGTACAGTACCCAGCTGTCCATCGCTCCTGATGAACGATCTGGAACATGAGATGGGGAGAGCCCGGGCTCCACGTACCCTAGCATTATGTATGATGATTTCCGTTTTACGCCAGGAGATGGGGGGCCCCGTTCGTTGCGGATAGTAAGTAAAACGGCGCTATGATAGGCTGCACCAGCGCGATAGGAAGGGAGGAAGGGAGGAAACAATTGCAGCAAGCTCCTGCGGTATCGAATTCCCGGGCAGAATTCCGCCTAGACCTGACCTAGCCAGCACAGCAAGGACCGAAGTTTGGGGTTGCTCGCTATTATACAATATCATACTTTTCTCATAGTGAAGGCCGGTTTGGTTGGGAGGGAGGAAATAAATAAATAAAATATAAAAAATCACCATTATTTATACCGGTATCTGCCTTCTTGTATTAAATTTATACGGGGCCGACTGAGCTTGCCCGAGACCCCTGTTCAAGAAATTGTTTTCCTTTTGAATTTACAAGTATGATGCGAGATTGCGGAGAAATGTGTGTGTGGCAGTTGATCGTCTTCACTGGTTTCATGATGTCTGGACACGCGTTTCATGCATACTTGTAGCTTGTACTCGAGTACTTAGTATGATACTTGTGATATCGTTGGTATCATAATAATAATAATAATTATTATTTCATTTATTTTTCTATTTTTTTCTTCTCTTTCTCTTTTTCGTTTTGGGTTTTTTGCTAATTTTACGAGCACATGCGTTGAGTACCGGGGGGGGGGGGGAACAGTTACAAGTAATTTAGGTTCACCCGCCAGATGAAATCCCTGTCTTGCGCCAAAAAGATCTCCCCGGTATCATACTTGCAAGGTGGAGGGTTTATTTCATAATAATAATAAGGTCTTTGCACGGACAACAAGCTCGTTTTTTTTCCGGCTTCCTTTTCCTTTTCCTTTTCCCTTCTTCCTAAAGCTGGATTTGCTCCGTCCCGGTAAAATTGAATGATCAAAGCTTGTCGAGCTTAGGTAATTGGCTTGGTGCCCCGTTCACCGGTTCCAACCAATCAGGGCTACTCTCGCACCTCCATGAGCTAGCTATTCGAGTACTTGTGTGGCCGGGTTGAGGTTGGACAGCCAAGGTGGCATTTCCCATACAAAGTGTCCAGCTTCAACTCGGCCGCCCATGTGGTTATGATAGGTTTGGGTGAGTTGGGCTCGTGTCAGGGTTTATTCAACTAGAGAAAACCCTTTACGGCCCTTGTTAAAAAAAGCTCTCTTCTTTTTTCTTTTGCTCTTTCTGCCTTTTTGTTAGTATTTCCGCCGCTGTCTTTCTATTTTGTCTTGGTATTCTCAACTCCCATCCGCCCAGATTTTCTGTGTTCCCCCCGTTTCCTGCTTCCTCATCTTCCCCTTCCTTCCCTTTCCCTTCCCTTTCCCTTCTTTCCCCCCCTCTAGTCATCCTCCACTCCTTCTCTCCAGCCTTCTCATATCTTCACCGTTTTCCCAGCCGCGGATACCAACTCTCCTTATTCTTCCTTCGAAAGTTCCTTTTTTAATCATTCTTCACAATGCCTGGTGTTGTAAGTTTGCTTCCTCCCTTTTATCCTCTTTGGAGTTAAGTTCGATGCACGCGCGGCTGACCTCACGGCGGTGAACGACAGCCCCCAAATGCTTTAAACCTTCTCAAGAATTTTGGCCGCGGGCTCTTGGGTCGCAATAAGAAGAAGAAGAAGGAGAAGAAGACCGATACCGCGACACAACCTGAGGGTGCAACCGCTCCTACCACCGCTCCTCCACCAGCTGTTGCTACAGATGTTGCAGTTCCGGTTGTTGCTGCAGGTGCCGCTGCCACCGTCCCCGTCGCTCCCACTCCCGCTCCGCCGCCCACCGAGCCCACTGCTGATACTGCTGAAGGTATGTCGTGTTTTGCCCTACTCTGCTTGAAAACGCGCAGTGCGAGGGCTAATCCGGACAGCCCCTAAAGTAGAAACACCCGTGGAGGCAACCGCCGAAGTTGATGAAACCCAGCCTGTATTTAACGCGGGCCCATCGACGGCTACCGGACTTGAGGCTGAGATGAAGAAGGAGGAAGTAGAGGCATCCAAGACTGAAGCAGCACCTGCTCCTGGTGAGCCGTCAAACGTGGAGACTGTCGCTCCTGTTCACGCCGCCGCCACCCCGGCCCCGGTTGTTGAGCAGAAATAGTTTGGTGTCATAAAACTTGGATTAGAATGATTGGATCCGGACTCGTCATTTGGCTTTCCCTTTTTTTTCCCACCTTGGTTTCTTATTTCCCTTCATATTTCATTCCTTTCTCTTTCTTTTAAATATTTCTTGAGTAATGATTCCCTCTCATTCTTTTCTTTTCTCTTTCGTTGAAAATTAGCGCTCCTTGAAGCTGGTTGAGAATATTTTGCGTAATACGGGTAAAATTAATTATGGATGAGGAGTGGTGTTGTATTTGTTCGTTGTCCCGCTTGTCTGCCGTGGTGTATCTCCGCCTTGTTGAACAGGTGACGGGTCCGACCCACGCGCGTAGAGACCTGAGAAAGTTGAGAAGTTGCTAGGTAGTTTGTAGTCAGCGGGAATGTTGGTAGCTTTATACGATCATCGGCGTTAGGCCTTAAGGTGCTTTTTAATGCCTCATTAGTGGTGCATGGGGTTTGACCATTAGTAACAGTCAGGTAAGCGTTTTTGATAGGTGGCTTGTCCACTGCCGGTTCAGGTGAAGTGATCTAGGGCGCTACCTGCTGGGAAGAATTTTCTTGTGATTTTCTGGGGGAGCTCGATTTAGTGCGGGTTTCTAGTATGGTAAAGCTAGCGTGATGGGTGTTATGTGGGATATCATTATACCGACGAGTGATGTTTAGTGAGGGGCTGTTTTGTAGATGCCGGTATCATATTATTGGGTCAACCGGACTTGGGATAATATCGTACAATATTGTGTCTGTAGAGAGTTGTTTGGCTTTGGGTGATAATAAAGGTGAGCATTGAAGGTTTCTAAGGGGGTTGGGACTGTCTTTTTGTGGGTGGGGGCCGGTTTGCTTGGGTGCGGACCTCGCAATTTTATGTTGGGGGGTAAACTACTGGTGTGCCGATCCCAAGCAGAAACCAAAGGGGGATAAGGATAACGCACAGAAGTGAATCGGTTTGTCTGAGATTTGCACAAATCCTCGTTATGGGGAATCCACGAAATAAGGTCTCTGAATTCAACTCAAAAAACGGGCAAATCTAAAACAATGTGCTATCAGAAATATCTCCTGCCTTTCTTGATCTCCTCTTAGTGTTGAGATTTCCAGATTTCTGCCTTTTTAGTGCATTTTAATTGATCCACTTCCCGGTCCCGGTCCAATACCGTAAAAACTCAAATAGAAGAGAAATGTGCTAAGACGTTGGAGTTGCCTCTCCTAGTAAGACGCCTCGTATATTCCTTTTGTTATGTCTCAACGGGGGCTGAGTTTGCGGTGTTCCCCCCTCGCGTAGCTGAGAAGGGAAATTCCAACGTCCTAGCACATTTCTCTTCTATTTGAGTTTTTACGGTACGTTACTCGATACTTGAGTCGCTCTCGGAAGGGGTAATCCTATCTTATCAGATCAGCAGAGTCCTGAAACAGGGAAAATCACGTGTCAGAACCCCAACGTCACCTCATCATCAACGCGTCCGCCTCCTCCCCTTTCGAAAGGAATATCTCGAGCACCACCTATTCAGACAGGCAAAAGCTGCCCGGAATCGATTCGCAATCACCAAAACCATGCCTACACGCGACACCAGCGCCGAAGCCGGCACGCCCGATGTGCAAACTGGAGAAAAGTCCATCGCCACCATAGCAACCCTACGGTATGCCTAACCCCCATCAAGAATAACATTTTTTTCAGGTTCAAAAGCCAAACAAGGCTAATATCCCTTTCTAGCGTCGGTGTGAAGTTGTATGTCTACCATGAGAACTCAAAAGAGCACCGTCTGGCCGAGATCTTGTCGATACAAACGCGCAAGGGCACCCCACATTATTACGTGCACTACGAGGAATTCAATAAGCGCCTGGACGAATGGGTTCCACCTACACGTCTAGATTTGACGAAGGAGGTGGAGTGGCCACGTCCGGATAGACCCGCGAAGAAGCCGGAGAAGGTAGCGAAGGCCTCGACTCCCCGGGAGACGCCAACCTCTACGGCTGGGAGGGCGCAAAAGAGGCCACGGAGGGGCGATAGTTTGGGTCCCGGAACGCCAACACTCGCTCAAAAGAGCAGCAACAAGAAGAGCCGCACCTCCGCCCTCGCAGACGACGACTTGGTCGTGCAATCTGAGACTGTCGGCGACGTGGGCACCCCCGAAGATGAGGAAGTCGACGAAGAACCCGCAGAGATAGACCCCAAAGCCGCCGCCGCGCGCGCCGCTTCAGCAAAGCAGAATGGCGCGGGCGGGTCACCGGAGACCTTCTCGAAGGAGCACGAGATCGAGAAGCTAAGGACTTCCGGCTCAATGACTCAATCTGCGCACGAGATCTCCCGCGTGCGCAATTTATCAAAACTACAGATCGGAAGGTATGAGGTAGAGCCCTGGTACTTCTCCCCGTACCCGGTGGAATACACTGAGGAGGATATGGTCTTCATCTGCGAATTCTGTCTCAGCTACTTCGGCGAAGAGAAGCGCTTCCAACGTCACCGAACAAAGTGCACACTTTTGCATCCCCCGGGGAACGAGATATACCGCGACTCCGCCGTCTCCTTCTTCGAGATCGACGGGCGGCGTCAGCGCACTTGGTGCCGCAATCTATGCCTCCTATCAAAGTGCTTCCTAGATCACAAGACGCTGTACTACGACGTCGATCCCTTTCTCTTTTATATCATGACGACGAGAGATGAATACGGCTGCCACATGATCGGCTACTTCTCCAAGGAGAAAGAGTCTGCCGAGGGCTACAACGTGGCGTGCATCCTCACACTCCCGCAATACCAGCGCCACGGGTACGGAAAACTACTCATCGCCTTCTCGTACGAACTCAGCAAGCGCGAGGGAAAACTGGGATCCCCGGAGAAACCGCTGTCGGACTTGGGATTGCTTGGCTATCGGGCTTACTGGCAGGATACCATTGTGGACTTGTTGCTCAATAATAAGGGGTTGGAGACCACAATTGATGAGTTGGCCAGTATGAGCGCTATGACCACCCAGGATGTTATCCATACCTTGCAGAATTTGAATATGTTGAGGTATTTCGTATGTATTCCCCTCTCTCTTTCTATCCAACTATCCGTCTGTCTATCTGTGTTTTTAAGTGCGGGGGCTGATTGGAGTGTGATTTGGGATTTGTAGAAAGGTCAACACGTCATCTGCCTTACGGATGCGATCCTGAATCAGAAGCAGAAGCAGATTGAGAAGCAGAAGATTAAGGGTAAGAGAACGCTGGATCCGGAATTGATCCAGTGGAAGCCGCCGGTTTTTACGGCGGCCAATCGGACTTGGAATTGGTAGTTTTTTTTCCTTTAACTCTTTTTATTTTTTATTTTTTTTAGAGTGGCTTAGTAGCACGCTTCTTTGTAGTTTTTTTTTCCACTTTTAGTTTTGATAGCATGGATGGGTGGGTTTTGATGTTTTTTTGTTCAATCGATTGATGGGCGTTGGGGTTGTGGGGTGGGTGTTGGAGAAATTGCTTTTTTACCCTCCGATCATCTTTTCTTTTTCAACGGTGGGATTGCGTTGTGTAATTTTAGATTTCATGGAATTTACTTCCTTCCCTTCTTTGCCTGCCTGCCTACTGGTGGGGAGATGGATTTGTGCAGACTGGTTTGGTAGATTACATACAGTGAGTGAGTGAGCGGGTGGGTGTGATTTGTGGGATCGATTTGTTCAAGAGACAGTTGGAGGGAGGAGGGAAATGTATGCGGGTGTTTATTTCTTCTCTGGCTTCGCTCCTGGTTTTGGTGTTGGGAGTTTGAACTGTTCTGGTAAGCCATGTATGCACCGGTAATGAGGCAGCGGTGTTAAGGGAGACATACCGAATCGGGCTTATCATCCCTCCCACTCCCAACTTGCTCCCAGACGCTGCTGCCGCCCTGGAAGTTCCTGCATATCAAAGTTAGTATTCCCCGAACCCAAGGGAGACAAGAGACCCATACCTGAATGCCTGCGTCATCTCCAGGGGTTCCACTACAATCCTCTTCTTCTCCTCATCATACCTCAACTCGGTATACCCCGTGAGCGGGAAATCTTTCCTGAGCGGATGCCCATCGAAGCCATAATCCGTCATGATCCTCCTCAAGTCCGGATGGCCCACGAACAGCACCCCAAAGAGATCGTAGACCTCCCTCTCATACCAATTCGCACCATCGTAGAGCCCCGTAATGCTGGGGACGGGCGAGGCCTCATCCGCATAGGTCTTGACCCGAATGCGCGAGTTGTGGCGGATGGAGAGGAGGTTGTAGACCACCTCGAAGCGGTTACTGCGGGTCGGGTAGTCCACTGCCGTTATATCGCTGACTTGCGTGTACTGCGCCGCCGTGTGGTTCTTGAGGAAAGTGAAGACGGGCAGGATGGCCGAGGGCGCGATGAAGATTGTCAGCTCGTCCTTCCAGATACTGAATTGTTGGATGTACTTTGGAAGGGCTGAGATTAGGTAGCGGCCGTAGGCGTGGAGGGATTCAGAGGTGGATTTGTATTTGTCGGCTCTGTTGGGCAAAGGTGGTTGGTTTTGGCTTCGGGCTTGGGTTTTGGTTTTTGACTGGGGGGGTGGGGTGGGAGGGGGGGGTTCTCAGACTTACGGGTTCACGATAGGTGCCTTTAGAGGTCCGATCGCTGTTGTAGGGCGTTTGTTTAGAATTCATTGTTTTGGATAAATGGCTTTTACTCACGAGGTCTCTCCGCTTTCCGAATGTTGGGGAGTTCTGTTCCGTCCGGTCTTTTGGCTCCGGAGTGGTATGTCCTCGCCACGGCAATGGTGGGGGCAACTCTGATAGCGGGGGAGCGAGCGCCCGCCGAAAGCGACCGCGCGATAGCGCGGGACGAATTGATCCGCAGTGACATCTTGATTGAATGCGGATGCGGGTTGAAAAGGGAAACGGGGTTGAGTAGAGATGGAAAACGGATTCCTACCGTGTCGTAAGTTGGAGAGGAGGGCAGCGCTCGAATCACCGTTTGATGTCAATTGTGATGTCTTTTACCCGCTGGTTTGAAAGTTGCAGCGGTGCGGGAACTGATTATCTAGATTAGATCATCCCCGGAGACCCCTGCTGGAATCAGATAAAGTTAAACCTTAGATTTCCTGAAAGGGCAGCGTGTCAACAAAAATGCGAACACGGTACCATAATGTGCATGGTGCTGGCACTTGCTAATTCGTAAGGTTGACTCTTGAACCCACTTATCTCCGCCTACTTTGTCCGAATTTAGACACAAAAGCTCCTAAGAAAGAACAATGCTCTCCTCGCGCCCCATGAGGTCGACTAACTGGGCATGTTGGATCTCATTAACTTGTATTTGGGGTTCTGTTAACCTGTCGGACTAAGCCTATCATGGCCTGACTGGCTGAATACGGCTGATGATCTGATGGCAGATTTCAAGAGTTTTCACTGTATGATATCTGGAAAGAGAGAAAATGGCTTGGCGCTCAGAGAGGGTTACATCCGGTATAGTTAACATAGCTTGTTGTAACAAGAGATCTCACTGAGGGGAGGGAGGTTCCCACGTCCGGTATGAACAAGAGCTTGGCGCCAAGGTGCATTCCCCACTTCGGGATACATTCCGAATTGGCGAGTGGATGGGCGTGACTTGCATCTCATGAGCAGTCCTGTCTCGCTTAGTCATTCGATGAGCTAAACTGGATTGGCTGACCCAAGGGCTTGGGCTGGGCCAAGATAAAGCCTTCTCTCAAAGGCAACATCTCTGATAACCTTCAACCTTCCCTTCCATCTTCCCTACCGCCACTACTTCCACCCCAATCACTTACTAACAATTTCATCGTTTCTAGACTTTTAATCTCCCCTTCATACTCTTGGGGAAACTTCGTTGTATTTTCTCCTAGACTCTATCACACACTCCCCAACTCATCTTTCACCTCCCTCTTTCAAACTCTACACTCTCGAACGGCGAAACCCGCCTTCATCAACCTCGCGTTATACGTCATGTCTCGAGTACAGCAGGACACCTTCATCGATGATACAGAGGAGTTCTGGTAAGTTGCCTTTTTCCCACCCATCATTCCTGCTTGCCTTGTTGCCGTTTCCCCCTTTCTAATCGGTTTTCTTTTGCCTTTTCCTAAAATTAGCCCTCTCTGTGTTGAGGAGTTCGACATTCAAGATAGGAATTTCAGGCCCTGTCCTTGTGGCTACCAGGTAGATTATATTCTCGATCAGCCTCTTTGTTTCTACCCCCGCTGCTGAAGGTTACTGACATCGGGGTCTAGATCTGCCAATTCTGTTATAACAATATCAAGAATAATTTGAACAATCTGTGTCCCGCTTGCAGGCGTCCGTACGACGAGAAAACCATAGAATGGAAAGGCATATCTGCCGAAGAGTGGGTTATCCAGCACCTTCCCCCACTACTCCTCCTGCAATGTCTTACCGCGCGGGCCCCTTATCGATTATTTAACCTCTCGAGAAATTATTATGGAGAAGGCTAACTATTGATGTTTTTTCTTTGTTTTATTGATATAGAATGAGAGCCGACCAGAACAAGAAGAACCGTCAGCAGAACGAGAAACGTAAGCTCGAGGCCCAGAAACGCGAGATCGATGCTCTAAACCGTAAGCACCTTTCTGGTCTTCGTGTTATTCAGAAAAATTTGGTCTACGTGACTGGCCTCAATCCCCGCATACCTGAGGAGGATCTACTTCAAACCCTTCGAGGAAAGAGCTATTTTGGGCAATATGGCAAAATTATCAAGATTGTGGTCAACAAAAGGACCACTGCTCGGGATGGATCTGGCAACGGGTATCAAGGCAGCGGTGGTGCTCAGGGCCTTGGGGTATATGTCACTTTTGCGAAAAAGGAGGATGCAGAAATCTGCATTGATGCTGTTGACGGTAGTCAGAATGGCGACAGAACCTTAAGGTATTCTGATAGTTGGTTCTACTTGTCTCCGTGTGCATGCTGACTAGAAAACAGAGCTACCTATGGGACAACGAAGTATTGTTCTGCCTATCTTCGCAATGAGGCTTGCCCAAATAAAAATTGTATGTTTCTTCATGAGCCTGGAGAAGAGGCGGACTCCTACGATCGACAGCAAATGTCTACCTTTACGGTTCGTCAGCAGGAAGGGGCTCCGTCTCAGGCGCCCCCACATCAGCATCAACCCCCTGTCACTACGGCAGCCCCTGCCCATCCAGTCCATCCACCCCCTACCCAGCAACAAAGTGCACAGATGGCCCGAGCTAGTTCTCACCAAGGTGGATCGTCAAGTATGGGTGATAATGGAGAGTCTTCTGCATTACCGTCTACAGCAAACTGGGCGAAGAACCCCCCAACACCTGCTGCTAGGTCTGTGGCTCCTGTAATACAACCGCAAGGTTCTGCTGTGTTATCCAAGGGGTCTACGCCAAGCCCGCGCAGTGTACCTGCTGCCCCGATGGTACAGACCCAGAGCCAAGAAAGTGGCAAGAGTGGATCAAGTCTCGGAAAGGCACCAGCCTCAACTGGGTCAGGAGGCAGTTCGGGTCCTGGTCCTGTTGGCAAGCCACCTGGTGGGCTGGTGACTAATAATCAAGCTCCCACTCAAGCACCGGAGGCCTCTTCGTCATCTGCACAGGGTTCTGCAGCTAAGGTTCTTCGTTCTCCTACTAAACCAAGCCAGTCGGATCTTCCAATCCAGGTTCAGGAGCATTTGCAGCGTCTCGAAAACTGCAGGCTAGCCATTTCCAACCCGAAATTCCGCTTTGTGTTCTCAACCGAAGGTATGAGTCCGGAATACATTGCTGAGCTGGAGAGCATGCCTCCCATGTTTGATCCTCATGGAGGAAGGCGTCGGAGGGAGAATGCTGAGCGTTTGAGAGCTCAGCAGCAGCAGCAGCAGCAACAGCAACAGCAGCACGAGGAGGCGGAAAACGATATACCACAACCACAGCCCCCCGTTGGTACAATGGCAGCTGCTCCCGGGCTGGTGCCACTAAATATGACGGGGAGAGGAAATACCCCTTCCCAGAGAGATTTGTTGAAGGAAGTTGCAGCGAATCATCCTCAACAGCAGCCTCTTGGAGCTTTCCAGCAGCAAGAAAACCTTCAACACCAACAGGCTATGAGGGTGCTCACTCCTGGCGGTATCTTACATCCGCAGCAGCAGCAACAGCAACAGCAAATTCAACAGTCATTCAGTCCCTTTGGCGCAATGGGAAATCCTCAACAACAGCAGCTCCAGACGCATGGCGGATCATTGCATACGAGGCAAACCTCTAGGTACAATTTTGCCAACGACAATTCGGCCACAGCATCTACTTCTGTCAACCCCCGTGGAAATATTGCTCATATGACCGAACAACTTCGTATGATGCCGCAACAGGCTCAGCAGCAGCAGCAGCAACAACTGCACAACCAACAGCATCTTGCCGCACAATTCTATGGGGCAGGTGGCGCACCTGGTCTTAGCGGTGGTATGCTGGGAGGTGTTGTGCAGCAGCCACCTCCAGGGTTGAAGAGTGCGCCCACCCCACCAGCTCCAGGCATGGGTCATATGAGTGGGCTTCATGGTCTTAGCGGTCAATTCTCAGGACTGGGACTTGGTGGGCATCATAATAAATCCGAGAGCTCAGATGCGCTTCTTAGAGAATTGATGAGAGGCAATGGAGCTGGCGTATTGGGGGGTGCTGGGCTGGGTGGAAGAGCCGGGGATGGTAAACGTATGCATGTTGATTCGTATTGGGGAGGGGGGAGTGCTAAACCGAATCCAGTGGGAGACTTAGCGGATCCCAGCATCTTGCAAGCTCGAATGGCCCAGCAGCAGCAGCAGCAGCAGCAGCAGCAGCCTCAGCAGCAAATGCAACACCACCAAGGTGGAATCCAGGCTGGCCAGCAAGGTGCGTATAATCCGAATATGCAATACTACGGTGGTAGATGGTAGGTTGGCGGACGGGCTCAGGCGATGAATTTCCATTTCATACAAGTGTCTACATTATCTTCGCACACGGCAGCGGGCAAGCAGCAGGGCAACGGTACAAATTTCTATTTTTCCTGTCAAGGCGTTCAATGTTGGGAAATGGGGGTCTTGTTCGGTATTTCTTACTTCATCCTGTTCCAGTTCTCGCTGTTTGATTTAAATTTCCTTTTTTTGTCACGTCTCATCTGGTGCTCTAATTTTATGGGATACGTTATTTTTTGTGGCACAAATCTTTGAAGATGAGGAGCAAGATGAAAGGCTAGAGGAGTGCAAAGTGGGGAGGTGTCCATTCAGTTAAAATTCACACGATCCCTGGCGCGAACGAGTTTGTACCTTTCGAGTGTCTTGTCATCAGCACTTTTTATAACTTGCTTTACTTGCTCTCTGCGCTCGGAATGGCGCGCCTATGACGTTCCCCCCCTTTTCCTTTGCAGTGTATAGACTCACCCCGACGATTTGTATGTGCTCATGAGTTAATGTCAAAAGAGTAGTCTGCTGCCCTGCCTCGTGTGCGAATGATTATGAAAAGACAAGGTGGCTTGCATATGGAAAATCAGACCCGGTTCCGGGATGCCTGCCGCCATCTACCGGCATTCCTCATTCCCTTTTATTTGATGAACTGAAGCTAAATGGTTCTGCTTGATGTTTATCGTAGGTTCTGGAATAACTGCCCAAGAACGAAGGCTTACTCCCGGGATGATGGATGAAGACGAATTCCCGGCTCTGGCCCCATCGAGTAAGGAGAATGTAGTAGCATTACCGCCGATAGCTAGCGCGTTGAAATCAAAGAAGCCACCGTTAGGGCCGATTGGGAAGAAAAAGGATGAAAGTCTTGAAACTGCAAAACCTGAGCTTGCTCGCCCTGTACAAACTAAGGGAAAGCCGGTCTTGCCTTCAGTTAACACTACTGCCGCTGCTGCAAGCTCCTCTGGACCTCGTCCTATTTCTCCTGCCATTGCGACATCCAGTACTACCTCTTATGAGGGGACGACTCCGATATCTCCTGTGCCTTCGACTGCTGCAAGCGCCGTCAAGCAAGGCCCAAGAATGATCAGAATATTGTCTTCTAGCTCTGGTATCCATTCTCCGGCTATCAAGACGCCTCTTGGAGGAGGGATTGGGATTGGCGAGAGTGACACTACGTCCAATGGTGGCAGCAGTAGGCCTGTTAGTCCTCCGCCTAATTCTCAACAGTCTTCTAAAAAGACAAAGAATGCGCTGAGGAAAGAGAGGGTTGCAGCGGCAAGGAAAGAAGCCGAAGAGAAAGAGAGGGAACGCGAGAGGCTTGAGCGTGGATCTGTGACGCAAGCTCCTGTGGTGGGTCGGATGAAGAAGAAGGAACGCAATAAGGATACTACGATTGGTGGGGGAGATTCTGTTGTAGGCGGAGGCTACGCTGATGAAGAGAAGGAAGAAGAGAAGGGGGCAGAGGCTCCCAACACTGCTGCCCCTCAGGCAGTTGCTCCTGTTACTGTATCACTTCCCTCTCCCGTGAAAGAATCTACTACCACTACTAGTATTCCATCACCCACCAAAGCCCGCACACCGACCCCCGTGCCTACTCCCACGCCTGCCCCCGCAACGGTCCCGGCTCCTACCACTTCTTCTACTCCCGGCCCACCCACCACTCCAACGGTCGAGAAAGATGAAAAACAACAATCCACAAAGACTACAGCTCAGCTCCTCGCCGAGTTCCGGGAAGCGGCAGAAATGAAATTCTCCGAACTCGACATGTTTAAACCCCTCACCACCCTAAAATGGGAGCACTATGTAACGTCCGAAGAAATCCAACTAATCAAAGCCGCCGTAGCAGACAACAACAACAGCCAGCCAATCCTCACGGTCGACCCCGACTGCCACCCATACCAGTACCCGATCCGCGGCGGGGGCGTCGTAAACATTAGTCTCGTCGCCACCCCCACCGGTTTCCAGATGACGGGCCTCAACGCCGAGCAGCAGGAGCGCTATCTTCACCTGGAGGAGCGTCACGGGCGAGGGAAGGCGTGGCAGAAGTGGACCGTTGAGGCGCTGGATTTTGATGAGTGCGATAAAGAGGTTACCGGGGCTTCTGTTGCTGAGTTGGAGAAGATTGTGTATGCCTCAAGGAAGGAGGCGGAGGGGATCGAGAAAAAGTTGGAGAAGTTGCTCAAGAGGAATAAGAAGCTCGTTGGGCTTTCGTGATTTCATTGGCTAGGTGGTTTGGTAATATGTTAGGCAGAAGGGCCTGACGGGGTGGAAGGTTATGCGAGTAGTCCTTTCTGACTGTAAAAGTTCTTTCTTTCTTTCTCTCTCTCTTTCTTTCTATTACCGGTATTGCTTGTATATCTCCTCGCTCACGGCGTTTTTCGCTGCCTACTTTGGTACAAGCCGGGATGATGGGCAGGGTTGATAGTTATTTCTTGTCTTGTTTCGGGTATGCATTGCATTATCTGGATGGTCCAGATGGATAGGTGGGAAATGTTTGATTCTATGGTAATGTATCATCAATGCGTATCCTTGCATTTTCTTTTCTGTTTCCGCCCCCCCTGATACGAAGAGACGGTGGCTTCTGGTCGGTGGGTCGTGCGCAAGTGTGTTTGTGGGCTTATTGTACTCTACTCCACTCTGCTCCGATACTGCTTTTCTTTATTTTTTATTTTTAGTTCCTGAGTATACAGGGACTTGGTTAGTTAAACAATCAGCAACTATAAAGTTAGCAGTATCATCAAGCATCACAGTCTCTTATTTCCCCCTTCCTTTGCAAATGCGGTAAGATAGGTATTAAGGCACACCATCCCACATTATCCTATCATACCGTGGTGTGTATATATGATACAGTTTCAACCCGGTAGGTACCTACTTGTAGACGCCCCAAAAAAGGGACCCCTCCCCCGCCCCACTACCGTAATTAACAAGCCCCACCTTCATCCCACACTTTCAAAATTCTTCTTCCCCCCATTTACCCCTCCACACTCCTCATCCCCTAACAGCGGGGTACTCTGCATATTATCATGTCATACCTCAGACTAGGCTGCTCAACCAACCCGCACAAGGCAGCAACAAGGTGTCAACTTTTTCTTCTTCTTCTTCCTTTCTTTCCTTTTTTATAATATATATATTGTTATTTCCGATAATCCTTGTGTAGATCATTTCTGGGAAAGTTGTGCGTGAGTGCGTGCGTGTGTATGTATGGATGTACTGTAGTTTTATTTGTCTATTTAAGTTCGAGCCTCTGAGTCGACCGACGATGGTCGGCGCTTCGTAGGTTGCCGGTAGTAGTGTAGTGGGTGGTGAGTTTTCAATCTTAGTGAGGAAGCGGAGGGAGGCGCGGAGGGAGGCGCGGAGGGAGGGAGGGAGGGAGTCAGAAGGAAGGAAGGAAGGAAGGAAGGAGTGGTTTGGGTATCTGGTATGAGTTGAATGTGGAGTTGCAGGGGTGATTTTTTCGTTTTCAAGGAGGAGGAAAAAGAGGAGGTTGGTTGGCTAGACTACCGGTATGAGTCCTGGGAGAGGTGACGTTGTATCATAAGCTTTTAATCTTAACTGTATTATGCTTGTATCGTATATTCATAATGATGAGCCGGGGGGTGACGAGTATGATACTTGTATCATACCGTACTCGAGTACCGGTGCGATGTCGGGGGGGGGTGTTCAGTGGGGGGTTAACGGAAAGGGAAATGGTATTGCTACAAGGGGTGACGGAAGAAGAATTTTATTATTATTATTATTATCATAGTGATCCCGGTTCGTCACGCGACGTATCGTAGTTTTTTTCCTCGTGGGTAGGGGTACGGTGGGCAGGGTGAAGGATGAACTGCGCTTGCGCTGCACTGTAGTTCTATGTTCAGGGTGGTGGACGAATACCGGTGCTTGTTGTTTTCGCTTCGCTACTTGCTTCGGCTACCGTACTTGCTCGGTCGATGATTTAAAGTATGGTTTCGGAAGACTGAGCCTCCCATGATGCAAACTTTCGCACAAGAAGTGTGATAATTTTTGCCTATGACTGAGTGAGTGAGTGAGTGCAGTGGCTTAAAAAAATAAAAAATATTATGAGGCTCCTCTGTTTTGGATTTGGATTGCAAAAGTCATTATGATTGCTTATGTAATATGGATATTGGGGGTATTTGTATTATGCTGGCTTCAGCTGGGTGGGGAGAACTTTTGGTTTTTAAAGTGTATACTCTATTATTATGTAGAGTGGGTAGGAGGAGGGTTGGTATACGATTTGGGATGATTGGATGTTGTTCATGTTATGGGGTTTGAGGTTTTTAAGGCTGTATGTAAGGCGTGAGTGGTTATATCATACATATTATTTTTTCCTTTTTTGTTTTTGTTTTTGAATGTTTGAAAGATGGAATGGTGGTGGTTTAAGGTGGTATGATTAACCTTAATAAAGGTGAAGATTTCATACTTTCCATGGGGGGGGGGGGGGTTGGTACCTTCTTCTGTACCGTAGTTTTCTGTTTAAGGAATCTTGAGAAGCCTGGACAGGGCTTGGGTTTTATGAGGCTATTACTCCAAGTTGTATGATATCTTAGCTAAGTATGATATCATAGGAAGAGAATTTGAAGGATTTTGAGGTGTTATAGAAGTAAAAGTTAATACTATTAAAAAGTCATGCAGGAAGTAAGAAATTGGTTAAGAGCTTATATTTTCTTATTAAAAAGCATACTATCCTAGTATCATATAATAAATTCTCAGATTCTCGAAATAATTTAATTTAATTTAATTTTAACTTTTATCATAGTTTCTAGGCCACACCCTGTGTTTGCTCTGGATGTTTCCGGTATGATATGTGCGGATAAACCCGAGGATCTCTCTTTTTTTTAATTTTTAATTTTTAGAGAAACATTTTTATTTCATTGTCCCTGTCGGGCTGGGCTTGTAGCTTGGCTTTGGCCTTGGAATTGCCGGGAGTGGATGGCTATGTGATAAGCCGTTGCTTGAATGAACGAATGAATGGACTGGGCAGGGCGAACGTCGGCTTCTCCCTGATGCATAATACCGGCAGTGCAGAGTGGGAAAGGGAAGGGAGTACCGATCCAGCACCATACAGCCGTTTCTTCATCGTAACTGTTGCAATCAGCTGCCGTGCACCACCGCACATAGTACGGCATCCGGGTCACGATACATACATCCGTACCGCTGCTGTGTTCGTCCACTGCAAGCCATAAAACACCGAAAAAAGGCCTTTGGAACAAAACATTTAAAATGGGGAAAAACAAAAACAAAAGGGAAAGAGCTGCAGAAACTACCGTACTTGTATCATAAATGGGCTCGCACCGAACTACCTATTGGGTCACGCGAGATGGGTTGGGGGTGGATGTTGGGTTACGTCTGCAGATGCACGCTGCGAGTGTGCACAAGGTTCCTTTTTGTCCACACACCATCTTTTTTTATTCATGATTATTCAGCTATCGCATTTCTCTCCCTTCTCTCTCGCTTCTCTGTCCCTTCTCTTTAGGGTCCTTTTTATTTATTTTCCCTTTTTCTTTTTCCTCCTGTTGGGGCTTTATTATTTTTACAGGGGGGGGCTTTTTTTCTTCCTTTGCATTTCCGGCGAGATGAGTGGTTTGGTTTGGCCCCGGTTCTTGGAGGTTGTGATGGTTTTTTTTTTGCCAAGAAATAGGAAGTCGGGATGGGATTGTGCGATGGATGTTGCTGCTGCTGGATGGCTTGGGTTCGTTTGATGGGTGTGCAGTACGGGACGGCACTTGTGCTGCACTGTACGGTTCCCGCAAGAGAGAGAGAGAAGGGAGAAGATGCGTGCCTTTCCCCAGGTCTTTATTCATTTGAGTCATGGTCCTTTTGCTGGATGTATGTGTGTGGGTACGTATTGTTCCTCTCTATACTGTAGTTTTCTCCGAGGATTGCTGCACTCTGCTGTAGGGGAGAAGGGGGGGTTACCTTTCCGGTGGTCTGCGTTCGTGCTATGGGTAAATAGCGAGTGATCGTTTTATGGAAGATGTGGACAGGAAGGGAACCATCGGTATGGAGTGCCTCGAGTACTCCAGGCTGTTATGTGGAAAAAGTATCGTAGGCAATCTGAGCTGGGCGGATTGAAGATCAGAGGTTGCAGATATGGGTGCGGTGCGGTTGATTGTGATATCGGCGCGGCGCCGGTATCTCTCAACGGTATCGGGGCCCTGATAATACAAGCAGCAAGTTGTGTAGGGTGCAGTCAATCAGACAAGCAGGAATCGCATTTGCATGACTGAATAGGTATTTCTGGAGACATAACTCCCCGCTGGGGATTGTAGCTGTGCTGTGCCTATTCGACCCTTGATTGCTTCCTTTATTTCTACCTATCGCAGTTATCTATCTTCTGCACGACAGCAGAGACAGGCAGTGGTGGGTAGTCTGTTATCCGTCTGCTATTCGCTATTTATTCGCTATTTATTCATTCATCGTCACTAGACTAGGTATGGGGACAAGGATTATTGACTTCTTGGAACCACGAACGACTTGATGCATTGGTGTAGTGCTGGCCCACGCTCTCTTTTGACTGATTGCTGGACTGATTGATTTACCTTCTGGCTGCTTGGTCGGCACGGAATCCGTGAGATTTCCCTCCACTTTTCTATCTATCCATCTACAGTATTTGGTTTTTCTTGCCCAGTTGTCCATTGATTGTCCTTGACACAACTATACTGTAACTCCATATCTACCTCCTTAGTCACCACTCGTCCCGTCGTTTTTTAATCCACCTTTCCCCCTCACGCCCCCCTCCTAGTTACTCTCGTTCCTCCCTCGGGGATACTCGACTGTCACTTCTTCATCTCGACCCAGCCATCAGTGTTTCCTTCTCCCTCCCCCCCCTTCACCATCCTCTTTGCCCTGCCCACTTCCCCCTCCCTCTCCCCATCCCCTACCACTACGGCCCTAGTCTATTCTGCTTCCTTCTTTCTTGTGCTTCTTCGACTTTCGTTCTTATTCCCCCTCCTCAGCTTGATCGGGGTATTCCATTCATCTCCGCCCAGAGCCTTCCTTCTGTTTCGCGGGTAGTGCCCCGTTGTCATCTACCTCAGCTAAGGAAGACATTGTAGCCTTTAATACCCTTCCCACACACACCTTCTACATCATCGCCACCCCCAAACCTTTCCAACCCTTCCTCTTCCTACTCACTCTTCTGTTTTCTCCTCACTGCTTGTCGGGACCTTCGCGGCGCTGGCTCGCCTATAGAGTAATTCGCTTATTGACCTGCTTGACAAAGTTACGTTAGTTTGCATCAACCTGTGACACCCGCTTCCTGGCTTCCTCCCCGTTTTCGAGCTCGCGCGAGCCACCCTACGATTGAGAGGCTCTGTCGAGCATCCCCTCCCCCCCCCGCAGAGCACGGCCTTGTAAAACTTGCATTCCGTCAGCGGAAACGAGCCAACCATCAGGGCTCAACGGCCTACAAAACCCTACCAGGAACTACGTGGCGTGGTGGAACAGCAAAGGGCGTAGGGGGGACAAGAGAGAGAGAGAGAGGGAATATAAATAACTCAAGGGTTCACAGTGGATTAGATAAATGTGATGGCTATCGCGGGCTTGGACACTTTCATAACCAACTTTGACATTTTTGCCTAGCAGCATAAGCTCCGTCCACCCTCCTTATTTTCTCTAAAGAAAGATCCCATCCCTCCATCAACAGATCACCACTACTACCCTTTCGTCCTATCTGTCGCTTATCTATAGCTTAAATAATGTACGGGCGAGATTCACCACAGCTCCCTTGGGATTCACCACGGCGGCGGGCGACTGCCGGAGGTTTGGCAGGAGGCGAGATTGAGCAGACGAGGAGGTTTTCTACGGGCTTCAACTACGCTGGGATGGATGGTTCGAGCACTTCTTCCGGTTCTGGGGGGTTTACAAATGTTCCGCCTGGAGGAGGACATTCACGGGGAGCATCGCATGGGGGCTACTCATCTGGTGCATCGGGAGCTAGTACGGGAAACAATGGCGGTGGTGAGAGAACGAATAGAGATAAAGTAAACCAGATCATACAGGCTTTTTTCATGAAGGCTGCGATGATCATCATACAGACACGGGCGCAGACTAAACCATTGATATCAAGGAATGGTATTAGGAAGGTTAACAAATGGGTACGCTGGCTGTCCTTCTCGTATTGTTTGAAATTTTTTTTTTTTTTTTTTTTTTGATATCCTGGTATTCGAGCATCGGTTACTAATCCCTTGCTTCTCACCCGGTTGTGTAGTTCAATATCGAGCTTGACGAGACGGATGCTTTTCGAAGGGAGTTGGATTTGTGGCGTTATGGAGACTCGTTCGAACCGCGACCTCCGCCATTAATTATTGAGACATATCTCGATACTAGGGATCTGACGGCAAACCAATCCTTGGTGATTTTGGATGGTGAAGGAAATAAATGGAATGTGGATGAGGCCACGGACGCGGCTGCGGCCCGAGCTGGGTTGAATGCGGAACCTCGAAGAAGTGTACGCGGAGGGCCCGCTAGGCATGAGGTGATATTAGAGAGATGGACAGTAGAATTGAGGTAAGCTTAATTTTTTTTCCCCACTCCCGTGGCAACTCCCCTGATACCCCTTCCCTTCCCATTTTAGTTTGCTTTTTTATTTTATTACCCTATCCGAGATTTTATGAATGGTTTTTTTATTGCTATTTTAGCTTATCTGTATTTCCACTCATAAGTTGAGGAATTTTGACTGATTATGTGGTGTGAATTAGTGCTCCGTTTGACGTCGCGCTTGCCCCGGAGCTCCCTGTTGTTTATAAGAAGGGCATTGTGGTGTTTCGTGCATTGTATACATACGCTGGGCTTATGCCTACCTGGAAATTTCGTCGGCGGTTGTTGAAATCCAAGCTCAATCCGAGCCCGCTGAAGGTTAATTGTCGAGTCATCAACGGGAGTGACTATTCACGTCCTCCAAAGGATTTCGATCTTTTGTATGTGCCGTTGTGTCAAGACGAGGGCAGCGTCGTTGAAACGTATCGGATTGAAAAAGTGGATAGTCCGGCAGGTTCTATCAAGGTTGGGGTTTCTTATCGACAGAACTGTGATTTTAGGGTGGATGACTCAGAAGAATTGCTGAGCTCTCAGTTCTTGAACTTGGATGAACACTTCTTCCGGCCACCGCCCGCCCCAAGAAATGCCTCCCATCCTTCCGGAAGAGAAATGAGCTCGCTGCCATCTGCTGGCATGAATCAACCTCCTAGGTCCGAATTTAACCAGACTTACGGGAGTCTGTCATCGTTCCACCAACAGGGTGCCAATCCGATTGGGGCGAGCCCGCTGTCTGCCCTACGATCCGCTGCGGAAATGGCTGATAGGGCATCCCCTGCTGGCTCGCCTATTGAGCGACCTACAGCCGGCTTGCGATCCATGCATGGATCGAAAGCGTCACTTAGGAGCGTGGATGGGGGTGGTGCACAACGTCGATCTTCTGTGTCGTTTATGCAGCCGTTCAAGTCTCCTTCGTTGTCAGCTTCACCGGCGAGTTCCGATCAGGTGGCTTCGTCCCCGAGAACTTCGTTAAATCGTATGTCAACTCCTGTCGCTCCCCTCCACCGGCAACGGCCAAGCCTTGGAACTATGCCCCCGTCGTCCGGTAAAGTGCCCCCGCCGAGCTTTGAGCATGCACCTGCCCAGCACGCAGTTCCGACTTCGAATACTGGGTCTTCTCCATTATCTGCACAGCCCATGACTCGAATCGAAAGCAGCTTCGGTTCGCGTCGGCCGCGTGTTCCCTCAGGCGCGAGCCGCACTGACGATGATAATAATAGCAGTGGAAAAGCTAGCTATTCTTCGTTAGCCGCCCCCGGGTCTGGTCTCTACGCGGAGGCTGGAGCCAATTCTAACGAGGATTTGCAAATACGAGATTTCATGAAGTTATTGGCCAATGGTCAAAACCAAACATTGAAGAGTTTTGGGGGCTCTTCGGGGGAAGCTTCGAGTAAACGAACTGGAAATGCATTGTCAAAGTATCAGAAGATGAGAGATTCGCATATGAGTATGGCGGACTCTATATCATCGTCGCTCCTTCTTCAGCCGTCTCCGGCCTCTCCCTCAACATCGAGTAGAAATTTATCCAATGTTCCTGCAATGATACCTTCGACCGAATTTTCATCTTCCTCCTCGCCCGGAAAACCTATTTCCCCGCATACACCTCATACGCCCGCTATCCCTTCTAGGCTAAGTGCGGGGCTAACGGCACAACATGCGCCGCGCCACGACGATCAGCGGAGCCATCCAGGGAGGGCATCACCGGGGAGTGGAGACAGGCCTGAGCATGCCCCGAGCTCTGGGACAAGCGGTGGTTCGAGGATGACGACTGCTGCTACCACATCTCCCCTTGATATACCATCCTCTCCCCGTCCTTTTGGTTCACGTAGGTCAAATTCCATGTCTCAACAACAGCAACAGCGTCTTGATGGTGATTCTCTTGGTTTTGATCCATTAGTTCCCTATGGCCCAGAAATGCGACAGAGTGCTAGCCTTGGTAGTCTGGACACGGCTCCGCTAAGTATGAGCCGCCTTTTGGACCTTCAGAACGCATCCGCGACTAATTTGCCCGGGACTTCAGAATCCGAACCAGAAACGCGCGAGGGTAACGACGGGGATGACGCCCCGGCTTTCGGCCCTGTAAGAGCGCCACAGGCTGAGGGTGATCTTCCTCGGTTTCAGCAACGATATACTACGTCCCATAGAGGCACTACATATTCGGGTCCTGGGTCTCCTGGACTTTCGTCTCGCGGAAGGTTTCCGTCGAGAGGAAGAGGCAGTTCAACTCCTCCCACTGCTGGATCAACATCTAGTCTAGAGCAAAGAGCCGGTGGTAGCTCGGCGGAGGGAAGAACCCGCCGAACCCCCGGCCACATGAAGCCCGGAGTCTATGGCGAGGAAGACGACCTCCTCTTCACGATGAGCGATATGTCAATTGCTCAACAGTCTCGTAGAAGCCTAGATCAGGAACGAGGCCGCAGGGATGGCTCAACTGGATCCTCTGCTCGACGGAGGGGTAGTCGTGGTGGAGGTGCGGGGAGCATAGGGGAAGGCTCAAGGGGTGCTGGGTGGAGTTGATTATTCAGAGGGTTTCTGTTTCTATTTTCTATTTTCTCTTTCCTCTCCCTCCTTCTCCCCTCACCACAAATGAAATTCCTCGTTTTTGAGTCCTGGTTTTTTTTTTCCTGTGTGAACTTTTGGGACGGAGTCACATATATGTGTTTTTATGTTTTGGCGCTCATCGTTATTTAGGATGCCTTGTTTACTTGTTCTGCTTTGCCATTCTTGTTTCCTCTCGTTATTCGTTGGTCGGTCTGTCGGTCGTACTGCTGGTGGTTTCGTCTTTCCCCCCTCCAATTGTTCCCCTGCTGTTATTCTATGACTTCTACTACCTTTACCTTTACATTATGCGCGCGGGGGGGGGGGGGGTTGCGCTCCACGGTTATTGGTTACTAGCCCCCTTTTTATTATTTTCTTCGATAAAAAAACAATCTTATATTTTTCTTGGGAGACCTTTTTTTTCTTATTTTTTTCTTATTTCTCTGGCATAGAATGCGATCATGATGGCAGCGAGGAAGTGGGTAGCAGTAGTATGACCGAGGGAATTGAGGGGGATTGGATACACAATATGAACATGGGGGGTGTTTTGTTTTGTTGCTCGCCGTGTTATGTTTGCTTGATCTGCGTGTGGCCAGGGCTTCTTTCTACCCCTGTCCATCTAACTTGTGTTTATCTTCTCTCCTGCGCCTGGTGGGGTTTCTTTTCAAATTTCTCATTATATTTCCTTCGACATTTCATTCTTCTGTTAATGGATGGAGTAGTGGTTGGATGAATGGAAAGAAAGAAGGAAAGGTAGATTGTAAATAGGGAGTGTATATCATATTAGTTCCTGCCTACTTCTACGGTAGCTGCCGATATTCCCCACCCCCCTAGAAGCCTGGGTAATCACTCGCTGAGTAGCGCGGCCGATGGCAACTCCTGAAGCCCTACGGTACGTAAACCTCCCACACTACAAATAGGCCCGTAGGGCATCGCATGGAGAGAAACTGAGGCGTGTGCTCCAACCCGCGACTGCTATCATACAGCGGGAGGGAGTGCCTGCGCTGCCGGAAACGATAGTTTAATGGCCGCACTCTGAGGCCGCTGAGGCATACGTACGCACCAGTCAAAGGACGCGCAAGCCATGAAAATGTTTTCACACCCCCCTCCCCTTGTTTTTCTTTCCTTCTCACCTTCGCTCGCTTCACACCCTCCTCCTTCCTTTCTTCCTGTACACACAAGCTTCCTCAAGCCTTTTTCCTCTCCATCAAGTTATCACAATCAATCATGATCCTCATCTTTACTTGAGCGGTTTTCACTCCGCCGCGTAAAATCCCCACACCATAAATCATTTACCTCCGCAGCCCCCTCATTTTCAAAATGCAATGCACTGAAACGGAGGACAGCGAGTGATGTACTGTGACTGAACATCTGCCTTGAATCTTCCCCTTGGGATAATAGATGGTGGCGGCTAACTATACATACATACCACCTGAAAGACCGGCCGGCTGGCCGGTGAAATGCATAGACGGGCGAGCATAGATCCCGGCGGCGTTTCACGCGTACTATATGCTGAGCAGGTATAGCTTCATACCGAAGGTTAGTTACATAGCCGGGAAGAGCTATGACAGTTCTTTCTTTCTTTCTTTCTTTCTTTCTTTCTTTCTTTCTTTCTTCTCCTTCCTTTTGTGGAAGATACTGGGATTGGATTATTTGGATTATTTGCTGGGGCTGCTGGACCGTTTTTCTTATTGGCGTTTTTAGCATCGTTAATTGGGGCCTGGGAGGCCGTGGCTTTTGGTATCCATATTCTTCGTTGTGTTGTGACACACATGGAGGAGTTATTCTTGTGATCCGGTCGAAGATAGTTGGAGTGGAGACAATGATCGGCAATGAGGGTATTGCGTGGAGGAGTGGAGTGGCTCAAGTGAAGGCACGGAGTTCTTATTCAGGGGCGAAGAAGTCCACTATTGATTTGGGTTGGGTGTGTGGAAGGGAATGTCAAGAGGAAAGTGAAGAATAGGAAGAAAGGATAGGGTGAGGAGGAGGAGGAGGTGAGGAGGAAGGGAGAATAGATGGGAGAGAAATTCTTCATGGCTTGCGTGTCCCTCCCCTCCACCGATTTGTATTATATGCTTACCACTGCGGTATTTCCCAAACCAAGTGGGGCTATTTCCACCTGATTATGTTGGAAATAGCAGTTGATGGCCGCACTTGGCGCGGGATGTGCCTGCTCTCTGTGGCCGCAGGGGTATACGTACGCACTAGCAAAAGGACGCGCAAGCTCTGAAATGTTTTCACCCCACTTGTTTTTCTTTCCTTCTCACCTTTCCTCGACACACACCTTCCTTCCTGTACACAACTTTCCTCAAGTCTTTCCTCCCACCAAGTTGTCATCAATCAATCATGATTCTCATCTCCACCTAAGCGGTTTTAGTCCACTGTGTAAAATCCTCACCGTAGATCATTACCTCCGCAACCAAGATTTTCAACGGATTATGGAACTAGGCCCCAGAGTGATTCTTGGTGATCGGAACAGTGATAGTTGGCTTGCTTCCTGCTGTTAGTGTTGTTGGATATCATGAGTTGTTGGCCGAAGCTTCGTCATAAGGTCGTCCTGGTCGTCATTGGTCGTGGGGCTCGCTTGTCGTCTTTGCTCTCTCTTTGCTTTCTTTCCTTTCTCTTTACTTCTCTTTTCTTAACTGTCCTCTCCCTCAACCATAACCAATGCAATGAAACTCGTCTCAACACAACTCCTGCTTAACCTTTAATCTCTCCCTCACTTTCGCCTTCAGTAAAGCTCTCTCCATACTTTCTGCACTCAATAAGCGGTCGTGTAAACTCTTCATTTGACCCACCGCTTAGCGGGTCCGGCTCGCCAGGGATCATTTCAGACAAGTGCTGCTAGAGTGGAGTGTGCGTAATAACTCCCTCGCTGTTGTCATCGCAATTTCATTTGTCTTGTAGGTTTGCTTCTCTAGGGTACTTCTAGGGTTTAATGTTCTTTAACTTCCCTTCTCTCCCGTAACATCAGGAGCACCGCCCTCCCTTTCCCATGCGCCCACTCTACCGACCATGCAGTATTCTCCGGAAAAGTTGCGGTATCTTGAGTTCTACCACTCCTGGGCCCTTAGCTTCTGCTATTCTAATCGCTCTCGATGAATTGTCCCTATCATGAGACATGTTCCTACTGATAACACATTATCCGCCACCACATTCGCGTTCTGGAGAAGTGAAGCGAAAAAGGATCGACGCGCGCTCCGGCACTCTCCAGTCACCAATTGAGAAAAGGGTCCGGGTAAAATCAATTTTGGGGGGTCACATCATCCACCATCACTCGTATAATAGGTCCCGGTCCCCCACTCTTAGAGAAAGCCCTAAACCCCAATTATATTTTGGAACGATCCCACTCAACTATTTATCATACCACAATTCCCTTTTTCCCAGATCGTGCCCCCATTCCTAAAACCCGCCACGTCGGCAGCATATCATGCTCCCCAAAATCCCTCACCAACTCAACCCTTCGGCACGCCGGGTATGCCGTGGGGGGGCATGGAGAAGCTACATATATCACGGGCCTCTTTCACATCTCACGTATGGTAAAGGGGGATACTGAACGGAAGATTGACACTGAGCGCCATCAGGAGAAATGCTCATCCGACATTAACAGCCCACATGCAGTTCCTAATGGGAAACCGGTTGCGTGCCCTGATTTCCTTTGCATTGCGTGGGCTGATAGCGCTCTAAGTTGAGGCATGGGAAAAGGGTACCAAGAAAAAAGAAGAAATCCCCATCCAGCCCCCGGTTGTTAGAGGGGTTCCGTCGGATTGGTCGATGCACGGGCAATCCTAGGAATGACCATCCTTGTAGAATATGTCAAGATGGCATTCCGGAATTCTGATTGATGGCAATGCGTTATCCGGGGAGAGATGCGCTGGGCTCGCACTTTGGGTGTGTGTGTGGGGCCTAGTCGATTTGCGGAGGTTTTGTGTGGGGCTTTTGTGAGATTTTCACTTATTTCTCTCAATTGTTGTCATTAAGAGATCGTAATTGGGTCAAAGCTTTTCTCAATTCTGATCTAGATCCCGGAAGCTTGAGGAGTGGAAGTACGATCTTGGCGACAAAATTCGTGGCCCCCCCCCCTCCACGTTTTACAACCAAAAATGGCTGATTTCGGACTCTCATAACTCATCCCAAAACTGTATAGATTTAATAAAACCAAGATATAGTGTAGGCAATTGTTCAGACTTTCTAGGTAAAAATTATGAGAATTTTCCCATTCTCCTTGTGAGAGTTGAGAGCTGAGGATTGTCATTGGATGCGGTTGCAATGTACCTTTTATGTGAGACTCTCATACAAAATCAGAGGTATCTTTTGCCCACCATCATTATTTCTAGTATTGCACCATGGGTATTAACTACCAGAGCTTGTCACATATAAATGATAATATCTAGATGAGACTAAAAACTCTGAGCAATTTTAACATTTTTTTTTGCAAAGCAACTTGCTGTGATTTTATGAGGTGAAAATTGCCATTTTTGGTGTAAAATGGGGGGCCACAAATTTTGTCACCAATCTCGTGCAGCACAATACTACACCGGCATTCTGCTACCCAAGGATTTTACACACATATAAGTTAAACCTAGATTGCCGTGAACTCTAAATAAATCGACCATCCCTGATCTCAGACAAAAGACCCCGGGAAGGAATAATGGTTTCCAGACCCGGTATAGCCTAGGCGAGCTGAACTTGGAAAATATCATCAACTACTTGCACTAGTACCAGTACTACAGTATGATGCGGTTGCCTTTGCAACCATTCAAGTATGATACCATAATCTTTTTATTTTCCTCAGATCTAATTCGGAAATTTTCAGGTAACTTTTTGCCGAGGCCAAACAAACTGAGCACGATTCCGCTGATGACGATTATATTCCGTTACCTATAACCAACAAGAACGATTCAGACCTAATCCGACCATCTCTTCCCCCTCATGGAAGCCCTTTCCGACATTCATGGGCCTGCCAATGCCGGTGATCCCAACTCACAGGGACATCAGTCAAGAAATATTTCAGGTTTGCTACTACCGTTCGTCTTTATCCATCTGGAGCCTCTTCTCCCCCCCTCCACCCTAGCAACCTTCGGCCCATCGTCATTGCTGTGTCTGCGAGCGTTTCTTTTCTTCTTTCCTTTTTTCCTCTCATTAAGCTCCTCGCTCCCAGCACCATAAAAAACGCTTGAAACCGGCTATCAGATTATTAACGGAAATCAGCCCGTCAGCCCACGATAAGGTCTCGTTTGATAGTTAATAGAACTGTAAATACCAGCCAATGAGACCCAATCTGTCTAGTGGGCTGACCCCATACCGTGTCGTGAAAGCAGGAATCCTTCTTGGGCACTTTATACTCAAAACCAGGAGATTACAGGGCTGCCGGAGATAGTGGATTTCAAGAGCTCTTACCGTGTTTGAGATTACGATTATTGAGGGTATGGTTAAAAGGCTTGCTCACTTTGATACTGCACTAATGCTTTAGAAAACTAGTTCCAGCAAAAGCTTACCACATCCGGTTTTGCCCCTTGGCTGTTGGATTGAGTGTTATGGCTACCAAACTTGACCTGCACCACCTGGTGGCTCTTATGAAATACACACTCAAGGGTAAGCAAGACGGTTCTACCCACCGCTTGGACCCTTCACTTCACTCTTTGGAAGGCGGTATTGTCGATAAGTATGAGACAAACGTTCACACCTTTCCCATCCTGGACGCTCTTGCAGAGCTATTGGTTTCTGAGGAGGAATCTCAGGTCATCAGCAAAAAAATCATCTTGCGCCCCATCTCTCCCCGCTCACCCTGTGCGCCGGACGTTCCAGGCGCTTATAACGTAAACTCGAGTTCTGGGTGCGTCCGCCCGGGTTCATTCCGTCCGGAAG
>Ga0307517_10000436_pt1 | contig 71537 bp, 59 predicted proteins | sample 23_EM_MG_FD_194515 | JGI IMG/M metagenome (GOLD analysis project Ga0307517, IMG submission 194515) | Populus trichocarpa ectomycorrhiza microbial communities from riparian zone in the Pacific Northwest, United States - 23_EM | ecosystem: Host-associated > Plants > Roots > Unclassified | place... | reverse complement strand
AACACCGAGAAGTGGATATGGGCCGGACGCCAGGCGTTGTGGTGATTGCCCCAGGGATAGGCCCCGGGCTTGATGGTGACGAAGCGGTAATAGCCTTCATCGTCCGATTGGGCGCGGCCGGCGCCGGTGAAGTTCGGATCGAGCGGCGCCGGATGCTGGTCGACGACATGGACATAGCGGCCGCAGGCATTGGCCTGCCACAACTCGACCAGCGTATTCGGCACGCCGCGGCCCTCTTCATCGAGCACGTGGCCGTGCACGATGATGCGCTCGCCGAGCGGCTCGCCCTTGCCCTGCAGCGTGAGGTCGTAGTCGTTCTCGCGCACCGTCTCGTGGCCATAGACCGGCCCGGTCAGTTCCGAGAGCGTATGCCGCATCGGAATCAACGGCTTGGTGGGCGAGCGCTTCACCGTGCTCTTGTAGGCCGGCGACAGCCGCGGCGGATGGGCCACGAGGCTGCTGATGGGGTAGATTTGCGTCATGGGCACACCCTCATCAGCGCTGTCATTCCGGGATGGTCCGAAGGACCAGGCCCGGAATCTCGAGATTCCGGGTTCGATGCTTCGCATCGCCCCGGAATGACAGACTAACGTCTGTCAATTAAGCTTCTCGATCGCCATCGCGACGCCCTGGCCGACGCCGACGCACATGGTGGCGAGCGCGCGCTTCCCGCCCCGCTTCTCCATGCCGTGCACCGCCGTCATGACGAGCCGCGCACCGCTCATCCCGAGGGGATGGCCGAGCGCAATCGCGCCGCCATGCGGATTGACGAAATCGGCATCGTCCTTGACGCCCAATTGCCTGAGAACGGCGATACCCTGCGAGGCGAAAGCTTCATTGAGCTCGATCAAATCGAAATCGCTGATCTTCAAACCGAGCCGCTCCATCAGCTTGCGGGTCGCCGGCACCGGGCCGATGCCCATGATGCGCGGCGGCACCGCGGCCGAGGCCAGACCGAGGATGCGCCCCCGCGGCGTCAGGCCGTGCTTCTTCACGGCGGCTTCCGAAGCCAGGATCATAGCAGCCGCGCCGTCATTGACGCCGGAAGCATTGCCCGCCGTTACCGTGCCGGGATTGCGCACGATCGGCTTCAGTTTTGTGAGGCCTTCCAGCGTGGTTTCGGGACGCGGATGCTCGTCCTTGTCGACGGTGATCGGGCCGGCCTTGCCGCCGGGCACCGAAACCGCGGTGATTTCTTCGGCGAAATAGCCGGAGGCGATGGCGGCACCCGCGCGCTGCTGCGAGCGAATCGCGAACGCGTCCTGATCGGCGCGCGAGACCTGGAATTCCTCGGCGACGTTCTCGCCGGTCTCCGGCATCGCATCGACGCCGTATTGCGCCTTCATCAAGGGATTGATGAAGCGCCAGCCGATCGTGGTGTCGAAAATATCCGCCGAGCGCGAAAACGCTTCCGGCGCCTTGCCCATCACGAACGGTGCCCGCGTCATCGATTCGACGCCGCCGGCAATCGCGAAATCAATCTCACCCGCGCGGATCGCGCGTCCGCCGGCACCGACCGCATCGAGGCCCGACGCACAGAGACGGTTGAGGGTCTGGCCGGGAACCGAGTCCGGCATACCAGCCAACAGCAGCGCCATGCGCGCGACGTTGCGGTTGTCCTCGCCGGCCTGGTTGGCGCAGCCGAAGAACACCTCGTCGACCTCTTTCCAGTCGAGACCGGGATGCTTCGCCATCAGGGCCTTGATGGGAACCGCGGCCAGATCGTCGGCGCGCACCTTGGCGAGCGAGCCGCCAAAACGGCCGATCGGGGTCCGCACGGCATCGCAAATGAACACATCACGCATTGAATCTCTCCCTGAACGCCGCGTTTGGGCCTTGGACTTGGGCCTTGGACCCCACTGAATTGATGGCGAGTTTTAGGAGCGGCGCCGCGGCAGGTCAATTGACACTCGTCGTCCCGGCGAAGGCCGGGACCCATACTCCGCGGCGGGAATTGCTGGAAAAAGGCGTCTGCCACCGTGGTTCCGCCGCTAGGCCGCGGCGTATGGGTCCCCCGATGCGCAATTGCGCATCTGAGATCGCGCTTCGCTTGTCCGGGACGACGGGGGAAAACGTGGGTTCTGGCGGCAAAGCGATAGGATCGGACGGCAGAATTTTGTAGTTTCCGCACCCTGAAGCCTTTCGGCTTCAGATTCTTGTTTGGACGCGTTTTCTTCACGCGAACCGGTACCCACTTCACTTGAAAACGCTCCGATGACGATCCAGCAATCCATCCTAGCACCCCCGCCCCCTGAAGCCACGCCGGCGACCGACGCGACCGCGCGTGTCACGCCGATGATGGAACAGTACCTTGAAATAAAGGCCGGCCATCCCGGGCTGCTGCTGTTCTACCGGATGGGCGACTTCTACGAGCTGTTCTTCGAGGACGCCGAGATCGCGTCCAGGACGCTCGGCATCGTCCTGACCAAGCGCGGCAAGCATCAGGGGATGGATATCCCGATGTGCGGCGTGCCGGTGGAGCGCTCTGAGGATTATTTGCATCGCCTGATCAATGCCGGCCACAGGGTCGCGGTGTGCGAGCAGACCGAGAATCCGGCGGCCGCACGCGCGCGGGGCAACAAGAGCGTGGTCAGCCGCGGCGTGGTGCGGCTGGTGACGCCGGGCACGCTGACCGAAGACACGCTGCTCGATGCCCGTACCAATAATTATCTGCTGGCGATCGCGCGGGCCCGGGGATCTGCTGGCAGCGACCGCATCGGCCTTGCCTGGATCGATATTTCGACCTCCGAATTCATGGTCACGGAATGCTCGACCGCCGAACTCGCAGCGACTTTGGCGCGGATCAATCCGAACGAAGTCATCGTCACCGACGCGCTATATGGCGATGCGGATTTGGGACAGCTGCTGCGCGAGCTGCCCGCAGTGACGCCGCTGACCCGCGACGTCTTCGACGGCGCCACCGCGGAACGGCGGCTGTGCGATTATTTCGCGGTCGCCACCATGGACGGCCTTAGCGCCATGTCGCGGCTGGAAGCAACCGCGGCAGCCGCCGCCGTGACCTATATCGATCGAACGCAGGTTGGAAAACGCCCGCCGCTGTCGCCGCCGTCGCGCGAGGCCGCCGGCACCACGATGGCGATCGACCCCGCGACCCGCGCCAACCTCGAATTGACGCGCACCTTGGCCGGCGAACGGCGCGGTTCGCTGCTCGACGCGATCGATTGCACGGTCACCGCGGCCGGATCGCGGCTGCTGGCCCAACGTCTCGCGGCGCCACTCACCGACAGCGCCGCGATTGCGCGGCGGCTGGACGCCATCGCCACCTTCGTCGCCGACAGTTTTGCGCGCGAGGATATCCGCACCACGCTGCGCGCCGCACCCGACATGTCGCGTGCCTTGGCGCGCTTGTCCGTGGGCCGCGGCGGCCCGCGCGATCTTGCAGGTCTGCGTGATGGCATCCTCGCCGCCGATTCTGCGCTGGCGCGGCTGGCGCAACTGGATGCGCCACCAGTTGAGATCGCGGCCGTGATGGAGGCGCTGCGCCGCCCCTCGCGCGATCTCGCGCGCGAATTCGAACGCGCCTTGGCCGAGCAATTGCCGCTGATCAAGCGCGACGGCGGCTTCGTCCGCGAAGGTTACGAGCCCGCACTCGACGAGAGCCGCAATCTGCGCGACGCCTCGCGCCTCGTCGTCGCCGCGATGCAGGCGCGCTATGCCGACGAGTCAGGCATCAAGGGCCTCAAGATCCGCCACAACAATGTGCTGGGTTATTTCGTCGAGGTGACGGCGCAGCACGGCGACAAGCTGATGACGCCGCCGCTGAACGCGACCTTCATCCATCGCCAGACGCTGGCGGGACAGGTTCGTTTCACGACGTCCGAGCTCGGCGAGATCGAAGCCAAGATCGCCAATGCCGGCGACCGTGCGCTCGGGCTGGAACTGGAAATCTTCGAGCGGTTGAGCGCAATCGCGCTTGCCGCCAGCGACGATCTGCGCGCCGCGGCGCATGCGTTTGCATTACTCGATGTCGCGACCGCGCTCGCCAAGCTTGCGGTCGACGACAATTATGTGCGGCCCGAAGTCGATGGCTCGCTCGGTTTTGCCGTCGAAGGCGGCCGCCACCCCGTGGTCGAAGCGGCGCTGAAGCGCGACGGCCAGCCGTTCATCGCCAACGCCTGCGACCTCTCGCCGGGACCGGCGCAGGTGTCCGGGCAGATCTGGCTGATCACCGGCCCGAACATGGCGGGTAAATCGACCTTCCTGCGCCAGAACGCGCTGATCGCGCTGCTGGCACAGATCGGCAGTTACGTGCCGGCCTCGCGCGCCCGGATCGGCGTGGTCGACCGGCTGTTCTCGCGCGTGGGTGCCGCCGACGATCTGGCGCGCGGGCGTTCGACCTTCATGGTGGAAATGGTCGAGACCGCCGTGATCCTCAACCAGGCCAGCGAACGCTCGCTGGTGATCCTGGATGAGATCGGCCGCGGCACCGCGACCTTCGACGGCCTGTCGATCGCCTGGGCCGCGATCGAGCATCTGCATGAGAGCAACCGCTGCCGGTCGCTGTTCGCGACGCATTATCATGAACTGACCGCGCTCTCCGCCAAACTGCCGCGGATGTTCAATGCCACCGTGCGCGTCAAGGAATGGCAGGGCGACGTCGTGTTCCTGCACGAAGTGCTGCCGGGCTCGGCCGATCGCTCCTACGGTATCCAGGTCGCAAAACTCGCCGGCCTGCCGCCGGCCGTGATCGCGCGCGCCAAATCGGTGCTGGCAAAACTCGAAGCACAAGATCGCGGCCAGACCGCGCGCGCTTTGGCCGACGACCTGCCGCTGTTCGCGGTGCCGTCGCGTGCCGCCGCCGAGCCGGCAGCCCCGAGCGAGGCGGAACAATTGCTCGACGCCGTGAAGGCGCTGCATCCCGACGAGATGTCGCCGCGCGAGGCGCTTGATGCGCTCTATGCGTTGAAGGCGAAACTGCCGAAACAATGAGAACGTAGCCCGTTAGCGGCCCGCGCCCGCGAACGGCTGGATCAGCTTCAGCGTGGCGGCGAGGCGGATGCTGCGCTTGCCGGCCAGCGCGGTCGCTTCCATTTCGGCACCTCCGGCATCGCAGCGACCGGAGAAGCCGATGCCAACCTCATAACCGCCGAACAGCGGATGCTCGCTCTTTGCCGGGGTGTGTTCCTGATTGACGAACTCGCCCTTCCAGCGCCCGTTCGCCGAGCTATAGGCGCCGAGATAATAGAAGAATGCGTCGCCGCCGAGAATGCGGCCGTCATGCAGCAGCATCACGCCGGTATGCCCGCCGGCAAGGCCGTCCAGCATCCGGATGTTGATCGAGTAGAGCCCGCTGACGATGCCGCCCTCTCCGACCGCGCCCGGCGGCGGAATATCGTCGTTGCCGAGCGGCGACATGACCGCACGAAACACCGAGACGTCCTCCACCACCTCACCCGCGAAGCGATAGACCTCGCCCTGCGCCCGACCGCGAATGCTGATGGTGACTTCGTCGGAACTGACCAGCGACCTCGGGCGCGGCGACGCGCTGTGGCGCAGGGTCCTGAGCCTGGCAATGATTTCGCCGTCTACATCCTGGTAGGTGCCGAAATGGGCGAATGCCGTATTGCCACCGAGCATCCTTCCGGCATGGGCATAGAGCACGCTGCGGCCGGCGCCACCATTGATGTCGTATTCGACCTTGTACAAACCCTCCACCGCGCGCCCCAGTTCTGCTCTGCTGCCAACCTAGCGGGTCTGCCGACGGTGGTAACCATCAATCGTGCGACCGAGCACAGAAATGCCGGACACCGCCGCGGAATCAGCGAGGCGGTTACTCTCCGTACCACCTTTCAACGGCCGCAAAATGCTGCCAGCTTACGAGCATGGCACCTCATCCTCGATCCGTCCTATCCGCATCGCTGTCCGCCAAATTGGACGCGCTACACCGGTCGTCCGGGCGACGGAAATCTGATCGGGAGCTGGCGGAAATCCTGGCCGATCTTTCAACACTGCCGGCCAATGCGGTTGTGCGCGCCAGTCAGGAAATTGCAAAGGCAGCCCGCCTTGGCTGGTGGCAACAGGAACGCTCGCTGATCGATCAGCTACTTGGCGGGTCCGTATCCGAGCCAGATCTTCTCGCCAGAAATCCAGATTATGCGTGGCTCTTTCTATTTCATCCCAGCGGGTATGTTAGAGAAGCCGCATTGGATTCAATAAATAGTCCCCCGACATCGCCCTTTTTCGTTTCCGCGCTGGCCTGGCGATTGAACGATTGGGCTGCACCGGTGCGGCAAGCGGCCGAACGCTGCGCCAAACGGATTTTGCATCGAACCGCGGCTCCGGTCGCCACGAACGCAGCGCTCTATCTGCTCGATCGCCGCCTCGCGTGGGGCCGCTGGCGTGATGAACCGAAAGCCCTTGATGCCGTATTCGAGCGCAAGGATGTCATTGCCGCCCTGGTTATGCATTTGCAGGAGCATTCGACTGGTGCATTGGCTACCTGCCTTCGCCATGCCTTGCGCTATCCAAATATCGATGAGCATTTGCCACGCCTTGCGGCTGAAGCCGTGCAGCCACAGATCAGGGCCGTCGCCTACCAATGCCTCATTTTCGGCAGGGCACGTTGGGCCGTGGGATACGAGTTTGCGTGGATCGACAAGGTTTACGGCCTGCGACGGAGTGTTCCGACGCTGGAGACGCGCCAAATTGCAAGTATCCGTCCCACCGCAGACCTCATCAGAGAAGCCGCGTACGATAAATCGCCGTTTGTGCGAAGGGTCGCCGCGGATGCCTTGATCGCCGATCAAACACAGCTGCCCGACGCCGCGGCGCTGATCGCCCATCTGGCGAAGGACCGAAATTCCGCGATCCGATCTCGGGCAGATTTTATGCTGCGAAATCCGCCTTCCACACCATCAACGTAGCCCGGCCGCCTTCCTTCGCCCGTTCCACCACAGCGCCAGATTCCAGCTGATGCAGGTCGCAAGCCCGAGGCTCAGTCCGATGGCCGAGCCGAACTGCAACGCGGTAACGTGCAGCACCGCGATGGCGAGGCCCAATCCGATCAGGCCCCAGGCGCTGTTGGCGAGCACGGCGGCGGTCGGCGGGCCGCCGATGCGCGGGTGCAGGATCAGCATCATCGAGGTGAACACGATCGGAAACAGCGCAATGATGCCGCTGACTTTGGGGCCGACCCAGCTGGATGCCGTGACCACGGTCGCGACCAGGGTTGCGACCAGTGAGGCACGCAAGGGGATGTCGTACCAGCGCCGCGTGACCGGCGGCATCTTGACGTGGCGGTAGCGCGCGAGCAACGGCACGCAGATCGCAAACGCTACCGCATTGACCAGAAGCCCGCTCAGCAGCGTCCAATGCACGGCGCGGATGACGGATGCGAGTCCGATCCACACCAGCACGGCAAGGCCGCAGCTGACGACCGCATTGCGGCGCTGCGCCAGCACGACATAGGTGAGCCCCATCATGATCGTTGCAGCGTTGATCGGCAGGCTCGCCAGCGCGCCCTCGGCGATGAAGGCCGCGTCATGGTCGAGCGCGAGAAATACATAAGACGGCCCCGCCGAAATCGGCAGCGTCGCGATCAGCGCGCCGATCACGGGGCCTGACTTCTCGGTAATCACGGACGCGGTCACCACGAATGCGGCCGTGATTACCATGCGCAGGACGAGCGTGAGGAGGAAGGCGGCTTCGGGGGACATTTGCTACCGTCGTCCCGGCCAAGCGAAGCGCGAGCCGGGACCCATAACCACAGCTATTCGTGTGGCGCGAAAGCCGTCGAACAGCGGTTCTTGAAAAGAGGGCCGCGGCGTATGGGTCCCGGCATTCGCCGGGACGACGACAAACTGCGGCTACACCCGCTTCATCGAGACCGCGACCTTCGGGCCGCTCTTGATGGTCTGATAGACCACGCAATAGCGCTCGGTGAGCTTCAAGAGCAGATCGAGCTTGTCCTGCGGCGCATCGGTCTCGACGTCGAAGCGCAGGCGGATTTCGGCGAAGCCGACCGGGGCCTCCTTGTCGACGCCGAGCGTGCCGCGAAAATCCAGATCGCCCTCGGCGATGACGTGGCCGCTCTTCAGCGGAATTTCGACCGCGGTCGCGACCGATTTCAGGGTTACGCCGGCGCAGGCGACGAGGGCTTCCAGCAGCATGTCGCCGGAACAAAGCTCCAGCCCGGAGCCGCCCGTCGCGGGATGGAGACCGGCCATCGCGATGGCCCGCCCGGTTTCGACCTTGCAGGCGATGCCTTCATGGTCGATCGAGCCTTTGGCTTTGAGCGTGATGATTGCGGCCGAGGGATCGGACTTGTAGCGCTCCTTGATCGGGGCCTGCATGGCTCGGAGTTCGGCGGCGTCCATTTTTTTCTCCCGGCTATTTTTGTAGGTCCGGATTTAGAGCCTTATCGGGCCCATGTCACCAATTAACGTATCGACCCGAATAAAATCCCATGATAGTTCAATATGTTATGCGCGCACTTGAACCGGAAGCCCCTGCAATGGCCGTGCTGCCACGGCACAATCATCCGTGACAGCGTCTGCGCCGTCCGATATCGGGATAGATCATGGACAGCGTTGTGACTGAGGCCCGCTCCGTGGCGGATGACCGTTTTGATACCGCGCGGATCACCGCCGCGATCGATGCGCTCGCCGAGAAAAACGCCGGCCGCGAGGACGTGTTTCGCGCGGCGATGGCGCAATTGCTGAAGGCCGAGATGCTCGCGGCGCGCACGGTTGCGCAGGCCGTGCTGCTGAAAGACCGCCACGGCCGCCGCTGCGCCGAGCGGCTGTGCTTCGTGCAGGACGAAATCATCCGCATTCTTTATTCCGCCGCTACCCGGCATCTCTATCGCTCGCATGTGCCCTCGGGCGCCGAACGCATGTCGGTCGTCGCGACCGGTGGCTATGGCCGCGGGCTGATGGCGCCGGAATCCGACATCGATCTGTTGTTCATCCTGCCCTACAAGCAGACCGCCTGGGGAGAGCAGGTCGCGGAAGCGATTCTCTATTGCCTGTGGGACATGGGGCTGAAGGTCGGCCACGCCACGCGTTCGGTCGATGAATCGATCCGGCAGGCGCGCGGCGACATGACGATCCGCACCGCCATTCTCGAGACCCGCTTCCTGACCGGCGACCAGCCGCTCTACGACGAACTGGTCACGCGCTTCGACAAGGACGTCGTGCAGGGCACGGCCGCGGAGTTCGTCACCGCCAAACTCGCCGAGCGCGAGGAGCGCCATCGCCGCGGCGGCCAATCGCGCTATCTGGTCGAACCCAACGTCAAGGACGGCAAGGGCGGCCTGCGCGACCTGCACACGCTGTTCTGGATCGCGAAATACGTCTACCGCGTGCGCGAGACCGACGAGTTGGTCGAACGCGGCGTGTTCGACGCGCAGGAATACCGCACCTTCCGCCGCTGCGCCGACTTCCTGTGGTCGGTGCGCTGCAATCTGCATTTCGTCTCCGGCCGCGCCGAAGAGCGGCTGTCGTTCGACATGCAGCGCGAGATCGCGGTCCGCCTCGGCTATACCTCGCATCCCGGCATGCAGGACGTCGAACGCTTCATGAAGCACTACTTCCTGGTCGCGAAAGACGTCGGTGATCTCACCGCAATCCTGTGCGCCAAGCTGGAAGACGAGCAGGCCAAACCCGCGCCGGTGCTGAGCCGCGTGGTGGCGCGCTTCCGGCCCGGCACCAAGCGCCGTCGGGTGCCCGACAGCGATGATTTCATCATCGACAACAATCGCATCAATCTCGCCGCACCTGACATCTTCAAGCACGACCCGGTCAATTTGATCCGGATCTTCCGCCTCGCGCAGAAGAACAACCTCGCCTTCCATCCCGACGCCATGCGCACGGTGACGCGCTCGCTGAAGCTGATCAACACCCAACTGCGGGACAATCCGGAAGCCAACCGGCTGTTCATGGAGATCCTGACTTCCGATAACGCCGAGACCGTGCTGCGGCGCATGAACGAGACCGGCGTGCTCGGTCAATTCATCCGCGCCTTCGGCAAGATCGTGTCGATGATGCAGTTCAACATGTACCACCATTACACGGTGGACGAGCATCTGCTGCGCTGCGTCGGCTATTTGCAGGACATCGAACGCGGCGGCAATGACGAGTTCACCGTCGCCAGCGACCTGATGCGCAAGATCCGCCCCGAGCACCGCGCGGTGATCTACATCACCACGCTACTGCACGACATCGCCAAGGGCCGGCCCGAGGATCATTCGATCGCGGGAGCCAAGGTGGCGCGGCGGCTGTGCCCGCGGCTCGGCTTCAACGCCGCCGACACCGAGACGGTGGCGTGGCTGATCGAGCAGCATCTGACGATGTCGACGGTAGCGCAGTCGCGTGACCTGTCGGACCGCAAGACCATCGAGAATTTCGCTGCCGTGGTGCAGTCGGTCGAGCAGATGAAGCTCCTGACCATCCTGACCACCGCCGACATCCGCGGCGTCGGTCCCGGCGTCTGGAACGGCTGGAAGGCGCAATTGATGCGCACGCTGTATTACGAGACCGAACCGGTGCTGACCGGCGGCTTCTCGGAAGTGAACCGCGCCCAGCGCATTGCGCTGGCGCAATCCGAATTCCGCGCCGGCTTCACCGAATGGCCGGAGCAGGAACTCAACGCCTATGTCGCGCGGCACTATCCGGCCTACTGGCTCAAGGTCGAGCTGCCGCGCAAAATCCGCCACGCGCGATTCCTGCGCGCCAGCGAACAGGCCGGCCACAAGCTCGCGATCAATGTCGGCTTCGACGAGGCGCGCGGCGTCACCGAACTGACGATCCTGGCGACCGACCATCCCTGGCTGCTGTCGATCATCGCCGGCGCCTGTGCGTCGGCGGGCGCCAACATCGTCGACGCCCAGATCTACACCACCACCGACGGGCGTGCGCTCGACACCATCGCGATCTCGAGGGAATACGACCGCGACGAGGATGAAGGCCGCCGCGCGACACGGATCGGCGAAATGATCGAGCACGTGCTCGAAGGCAAACTGCGATTGCCGGACGTGGTGGCGCGGAAGGCCGCGGCGCGCGGCAAGGCGCGGCCGTTCGTGGTCGAGCCCGAGGTCATCATCAACAACCAATGGTCGGACCGCTACACCGTGATCGAGGTCTCCGGCCTCGACCGCCCGGGCCTGCTGTACCAGCTGACGACGGCGATATCGAAGCTGAACCTCAATATCGCCTCCGCCCATGTCGCGACCTTCGGCGAGCGTGCCCGCGACGTGTTCTACGTGACAGACCTGCTCGGCGCCCAGATCAACGCGCCGACACGGCAGGCCGCGATCAAGAGCGCGCTGCTCCATCTGCTCGCAAGCGAGGACAGCGCCGCGCAACCGGCGGCGTGATTCTTTCTCCCAATCAGAACTGGGTGATCGGCTCCAGCTTCTCGCCCTTGCGGAACGCGCGCAGCGGCGCGGTTGTGTTGGGACGTCATTGCGGGCCACCGGGTCGCGCGAATGCGCGCCCGATGGCAGGCTCCGCGAAGCAATCCATACCTCCGCGAAGAAAGTATGGATTGCTTCGTCGCTTCGCTCCCTTGCGCAAACGCTTTGCGTTTGTCGCAGGCAATGACGTAAGAAGTCAAACAGCGCGGGTCGATGCCGTCTTCAGCGTGACACCCTCATGCTCCAGCAACCACCGCTTCCGCTCGAGCCCGCCGCCATACTTGACCAGCGCGCCGTTGGCGCCGATCAGGCGATGACAGGGCACGACGACGCTGATCGGATTGGAGCCGTTGGCATGACCGACCGCGCGCATGGCATTCGGCGCGTTCAACCTGGCTGCCAACGCGCCATAGCTCATCGTCGCGCCGGCTGGAATCCTAGGCAATGCGGTCCAGACTTTTTGCTGGAACGGCGTACCCGCGACACGCCATTTGATCGTGTTGAGTCGGTCGAGATCGCCTTTGAAGTAGGCCGTGAGCGCTGACCTGAGATCGCCAGGCGACCGCGCGTCTTGCAGGACCACCGCACCATATTGCAGCCGCAGCAGTTCCCGCATGCGCGGCTCATGTTCTTCCCAATCCAGCGCGCGCAGCACGCCATCGGGATCGGTAACGAGCAGCGCCGTGCCGATCGGCGTTTGCAGCCGGTCGAGGCCAAAGGTTTCAGGCAGCTTCGCGCGCATCGATTTTTCCTGGACAAGGCTGGTTGGACGTCATCATTTTCCTGAGGATACCCGCATCCCACCGCACTTTTCACTGCGGGCGTGCTAGCGTCCACCCGAATTCCGTTTTCGGTTTGGGGGCCGCTACATGTTGCTTATCGCCAATTGTCTCGTCGCGGTGGTCGCCGCGCTGCATGTCTATTTTCTGGTGTTGGAGATGTTTCTCTGGACCAAGCCGCTGGGCCTGAAAACCTTCGGCAACACGGCTGAGCAGGCGAAAGAAATGGCGGTGCTGGCCGCCAATCAGGGCCTTTATAATGGCTTCCTCGCCGCCGGCCTGGTCTGGGGCCTGTTCCACAGCAACCCGGGCTTCGCATTCCAGATCAAGGCATTCTTCCTGCTCTGCGTCATCGTGGCTGGCGCTTACGGCGCCGCGACCGTCAGCCGCCGGATCCTGTATGTGCAGGCGGCGCCCGCCGCACTCGCATTGATCCTGCTCTGGCTGGCGTAAGCGCACGTTCCTGCTCAGCCGGCATTCTCTGGTCGGCATCCTCTCCAGGTTCCAATGCGCGGCGTTGCCTCATTCCGGCACGCGCACATAAGGCGTGGATTCTTTTTGTGCAGTCGTATTGGCTGCCTTCGGTTTAACCTTGCTTAAGGCGCGGGACTGCGGTCGCCGGCCTTTTCGCAACGTTGCCTTGCGTTGCAGCACCCGTTCCGCCACTATCGCGGCAAGCGATGGCGTCCGCTCGGCCGATCAAGGCTCCGGACCAAGACCGTCGGCTCAATTAAAGCACAAGAGGAAACAAGCATTATGAAAAATGGTATTTTCCATTTGGTCACCGGCACGGCGCTCGCGATCGCGCTGTCGGCTTCATCGGCCTACGCGCAGAAGAAATACGACACCGGCGCGACCGATACCGAAATCAAGGTCGGCCAGACCGTCCCGTTCTCCGGCGCCTATTCCGTCTATGCCAATATCGGCAAGACGCAGGCCGCCTACATGAAGATGATCAACGATCAGGGCGGCATCAACGGCCGCAAGATCAACCTGATCCAGTATGACGACGCCTACAGCCCGCCGAAAACGGTGGAGCAGATCCGCAAGCTCGTGGAGAGCGATGAAGTCCTTCTCACTTTCCAGGTGATCGGAACTGCGGCCAATGCCGCCGTGCAGAAATATCTCAACGGCAAGAAGGTGCCGCAGTTGTTCGCCGCCACCGGCGCGTCGAAGTTCACCGATCCCAAGAACTTCCCCTGGACCATGGGCTACAACCCGAACTACTTCGTCGAGGGCCGGATCTACGGCAAGTACATTCTGAAAGAATATCCGGATGCCAAGATCGGCATCCTCTTTCAGAACGACGATCTGGGTAAGGACTATATCAACGGATTGAAGGCCGGCCTTGGTGACAAGGCAGCAAAGATGATTGTGGCGGAAGCTTCCTACGAGGTCTCCGATCCGACCATCGATTCGCAAGTGCTGAAGATCAAGGACGCCGGCGCGACCCTGTTCTACAGCGCCTCGACACCGAAGCAGGCGGCGCAAGCGATCCGGAAGATCCACGAAATCAACTGGAAGCCGGTACACATCCTCGACATCAACGCCAGCCCGGTGAGCGCCACGCTGCAACCCGCGGGCCTCGAAGCGTCCAAGGGCGTGATCAGCGTTCAATACGGCAAGGATCCGGCCGATCCGACCTGGAAGGACGATGCCGGCCTGAAGAAGTATCTCGACTTCATGACGAAGTACTTCCCGGAAGGCGACAAGATGAACACGGTCAATACCTATGGCTATTCGACCGCTCAGCTGCTGGTGCAGGTGCTCAAACAGTGCGGCGATGACCTGACCCGCGAAAACGTGATGAAGCAGGCGGCCTCGCTCAAGAACGTCGTGCTCGACCTCGGCCTGCCCGGCATGAAGATCAACACCGGGCCCGACGACTACCGCGTCAACAAGCAGTTGCAGATGATGAAGTTCAACGGCGAGCGCTGGGAACTGTTCGGCCCGATCCTGGAGGACGCCGGCCCGGCGGGCTAGGCGCGTTAAATTCCGTCATTGCCCTTCGATCGGCGGCCTCTCGGGGCCGCCGATTTGTTTGTGGCTGCTATTCCGGAATTTCCCCAAACGTCTTTCCGATCGGCCGCACCGCGTGCCGGATCAGGCGCGAATCCTCCACCGCCGCCTGGCGGTGTTTCACCGCCTCCCGATAAACGGGGTCGCGGATCATCTCGGCGAAGGCGGCGACGCTGGGATATTCGGCGATGAAGCAATGATCCCAGCACTCCGCCGTCGGCCCGATCAGCATCAGTTCGAACCGCCCCTGCCAGACGATCCGGCCGCCCAACCGTTCGAACACTGGGCCGCTGTCCCGCCCATACGCGGCATAGGCTTCGGCGCCTGACACCTTGCGGCCATCGGGATAATCAGCCTGTTCCCGCAACCGGACCAGATTGAGCATGTGGATCGGGCCAGGCCGGTCATTGGCCCGAAATTGCGCGAACACTTCCTTGGTCGGATCGATGTGGCCCATGGCGGGTTCCTCATGCTGACATGCTCTTCTTTTTTGACGCGTTTTCTTCACGCGAACCGGGATCCACTTCGCTTGAAAACGCTATGTCTTAGCACGCGCCGCCGCACCTCCTAATCCCGCGTTAACCTCTCCGTAACCGACCCTTAAACAGCGACCGCTAGCTTGCGGCGGGCGTGATGTGGGTTGGCGTATGGCGTGGGGACGGAAAAAGAGCGGCGGCCGCAAGGAACCGCAATTTGGGCTCGCCGCCGCGCTGAGCGAATTGCGGCTGTCGCCGCAGGACCGCGTCGCTGTAGCCGAAGACCGTCCAAAAAAATCCGCTGCGAAGCGCAAATCCGACGACGACGGCGACGAGCCGCCGCGCGAGCGCAAACCGCGTGCGAGCCGTGGCGGCGCCAAGCGCCGGTCGAAATCACGCGGCGGATTTCGCATTGGACGGCTGTTCTATTGGGGCGCGGTGCTCGGCCTGTGGGGCGCGATCGCCGTGGTCGGCGTCGTCATCTGGGTCGGCGCGCACCTGCCGGCGATCCAGTCGCTGGCGATACCGAAACGCCCGCCGACGATCCAGATCGTCGGCCTTGACGGCAGCGTGCTGGCCTCGCGCGGCGAAATGGCCGGCGCCAATGTTTCGCTGAAGGATTTGCCGTCCTATCTGCCGAAGGCGTTCATCGCGATCGAAGACCGCCGCTTCTATTCGCATTACGGCGTCGATCCGATCGGGATCGCGCGTGCGGCGGTGGCGAACGTGATGCATCGCGGCGTCTCGCAAGGCGGCTCGACGCTGACCCAGCAGCTCGCGAAAAACCTGTTCCTGACCCAGGAACGCACCATGGCGCGCAAGCTGCAGGAGGTGGAACTCGCGATCTGGCTGGAGCGCAAGCACTCCAAATCGGAAATCCTCGAGCTCTATCTCAACCGCGTCTATTTCGGTTCCGGCGCCTATGGCGTCGAGGCCGCGGCGCAGCGCTATTTCGGCAAGTCCGCCAAGAACGTGACGATCGCGGAAGCGGCGATGCTGGCGGGCCTCGTCAAGTCGCCGTCGCGGCTGGCGCCGAACCGTAATCCGGAAGGCGCGGAAGCGCGCGCCCAGATCGTGCTCACGGCGATGGCCGACGCCAAATTCATCACCGACGCACAGGCGCAGGCCTCGATCGGTCATCCCTCCTATAATGTGAAGCCGGTCGGCGCCGGCACGGTCAATTACGTCGCCGACTGGATCGGCGAAGTGCTCGACGATCTCGTCGGCCAGATCGAGCAGAGCATCGTGGTCGAGACCACGATCGATCCCAAACTGCAGAGCGTGGCGGAAGCCTCCATCATCGACGAACTCGCCGCCAAGAGCGTGAAGTTCAACGTCACCCAGGGCGCGCTGGTGGCGATGACCCCCGACGGCGCGGTGCGCGCCATGGTCGGCGGCCGGAACTATGCCGAGAGCCAGTACAACCGCGCGGTCACCGCCAAGCGCCAACCGGGCTCGGCCTTCAAGCCGTTTGTCTATCTCACCGCGATCGAGGCGGGGCTGACGCCCGAGACGATCCGGCAAGATTCGCCGATCGATATCAAGGGCTGGAAGCCCGAGAATTACACCCATGAATATTTCGGCTCGGTGACGCTGACGCAGGCGCTGGCGATGTCGCTCAACACGGTGGCGGTGCGGCTCGGCGTCGAAGTCGGGCCTAAGAGTGTGGTGCGGACCGCGCACCGGCTTGGCATTTCCTCCAAGCTCGACGCCAACGCCTCGATTGCGCTCGGCACTTCGGAAGTCTCCGTGATCGAACTGGTCGGCGCCTATGCGCCGTTTTCCAATGGCGGGCTCGGCGTCTCCCCGCATGTCGTGACCAAGATCCGCACCAATGAAGGCAAGGTGCTGTATGCGCGGCAGCCGGATCAACTGAGCCAGGTGATCGATCCGCGCCATGTCGCGATGATGAACACGATGATGCAGGAGACGCTGCTGTCCGGCACCGCGCGCAAGGCGGAGCTTCCGGGCTGGATGGCTGCCGGCAAGACCGGCACCAGCCAGGATTTCCGCGACGCCTGGTTCATCGGCTACACCGCGAGCCTCGTCACCGGGGTCTGGCTCGGCAATGACGACAACTCGCCGACCAAGAAGGCGACCGGCGGCGGCTTGCCGGTCGAAGTCTGGACCCGCTTCATGCGCTCGGCCCATCAGGGCGTGCCGGTCGCGAGCCTGCCGAAGTCCCAGGCTGGCGGCGGAGGCTTACTCTCAAATCTGTTCCAGTCCGCCTCGCCGCCACAGCCGTCGTATCAGCCATCAGCGCAAGCACCGGTGCCGCTCGCACCGATCCCTTCAGGCGGCGGCTATCGCTCACCACCGACGCGCACCTCGGCGCCGCCACCGAATCCATCGGCGCGCCCCGAAGCGGCGGCAGGTTTGGACGGCTGGCTGATGGATCGGGTGTTCGGCGGAAATCGCTAGACGCAGCGCCCAAAAACAAAAACTGCGAAAACAACCCCATGCACAGTAAGCAAGTTGTTGTTTTTGCTCAGTCCTGAATCCCATAACGATGCAGATCGTTGCCGTGGGTATCGAGCCAGGACTTGGCGCGCTCGACATGGCCGCACACTTTCGCAACCGTCCGCCAGAATCGCGCCGAGTGGTTCATCTCGACGAGATGCGCGACCTCGTGGGCGGCGAGATAGTCCAGCACATAGGGCGGTGCGAGAATCAGGCGCCAGGAAAACGACAATGATCCCGCCGAGGTGCACGAACCCCAGCGGCTCGATTGGTCGCGGATCGACACCCGCTTGACCCGGACGCCGAGTTCTTCCGCATAGGCCAATGATGCCTTGTGCAAATCCTTGCGCGCCTCGCGCTTGAGGAAGTCGTGGACGCGGCGGTCCATGTGGTCGGCGCCGCCGGCCACGCACAACACCTTCTCGCCGCTGTCGCGGGTCTCCACCCACACCGTGCCGCGCTCGCCAGCGCGATGCACGATGCGATGCGGGACGCCGCGCAGCGGCACCACTGTACCAACATGAAACGGTGCAGCCTTCGGCAAGCGGCCGAGACGTGCCGCGATCCAGCCGCCATGCATCTTCGCGAATTCGCGCGCTTCCGCGATCGTACCGCGCGGCGGCATCGTGAGGATCGCTGCACGGTCCGTCGGATGGATGCGCAACGTGTAGCGGCGCGCGCGGCGGTGCCGCCGGACCTTAATCGAGAAAAATTGCGAGCCGTGGGTGACCACGAGAGTCGAAGGTTCGGCAGGCCGCCGATAGAGGAGCGCGCGAGTAGCCATGTCTGAAAGTCCGGGGAGCAAGAGTTCGCCCGGATTCTGCCATAACCGCCGCCATTGAAATCGCTCGGCGCAAAAACAAATCATTTGCCCAATATACAGGGGCAGGACTGCATTCCGCCCCTACCGGCAGGGGCTGGAACCAAAAATTTTCGACTGAATCTGGGCTCACTCTTCGTCGAAAGAATGAAATACACCTCATTCTTTCGAGCGTGCCGGAATCTCGAATCTTTTAATCGATTCAGCGGCTTAGTTGAGTCGCCAAATCGGCGTTGAAATCGACGCTATTCCGCGGCAGCGACCAATTTCGGTTTGGTATTTGCTGACGACAACATGAAATCGGAAATGCGCGGCACGATTTCCGAACGGAACCGCGAACCGTTGAACACGCCGTAATGACCGACGCCCTTCTGCACGTAATGCACGCGACGGTGATCAGGAATCGACGTGCACAATGCGTGCGTTGCTTCGGTTTGTCCGAGACCGGAGATGTCGTCGTTCTCGCCTTCCACCGTCATCAGCGCCACGCGGCGGATCTTCGACGGATCGACCGGCTTGCCGCGATGGGTCATCTCGCCCTTCGGCAGCGCGTGCTTGACGAACACGACATCGACGGTCTGCAGGTAATATTCCGCGGTCAGGTCCATCACCGCGAGATACTCGTCGTAGAATTCGCGGTGCTTGTCGACCAGATCGCCGTCGCCCTTCACCAGATTGCTGAACAACGCCTTGTGGGCGTCGGTGTGGCGATCGAGGTTCATGGTGATGAAGCCGGAGAGCTGCAGGAAGCCCGGATAGACATCGCGCATCACGCCGGGATGCGGGAACGGCACCTTGGTGATGACGTGGTTGCGGAACCACTCGATGCCGCGTTCTTCGGCCAGATTATTGACCCCGGTCGGATTACGGCGGGTATCGATCGGGCCGCCCATCAAGGTCATCGACAGCGGCACGAACGGATCGTTGGCGGCTTCCATCACGGAAACCGCGGCTAGCACCGGCACCGAAGGCTGGCACACGGCGATGACATGCATGTTGCCACCGAGCTCGTGCAGCATCTCGATCACGTAGTCGACATAGTCATCGAGATCGAAGCGGCCTTCCGCCAGCGGCACCATCCGCGCGTCGGTCCAGTCGGTGATGTAGACCTCATGCGTCGGCAGGAAGGCTTCGACCGTGCCGCGCAGCAGCGTCGCGTAGTGGCCGGACATCGGCGCCACGATCAGCACCCGCTGCTGCGGGCTGCGCAAAGGCCGGGTCAGCTTGCGATCGAAATACAGCAAACGGCAGAACGGTTTTTCCCAGATCGAGTGGACCTCGACGGGCGTGCGAACGCCATTCACTTCGGTGGTGTCGAGACCCCATTCGGGCTTGCCGTAACGGCGCGTGGCGCGTTCGAACAATTCACAGCCGGCGGCGATCGTTTTGCCGAACTGGGTGTGCGACCATGGGTTAAGCGGGTTCTGAAACAGGATCTTCGTGGCGTCGGTCACGGCGCGTGCTGGATTGAGCGACGCGTGGCCCATTTCGTACATCCAGTACATCGGCGTCGTAAGTGCCGGACTGCCTTCGGCCACCAGCGGCGGTGCTCCGCCAAATTCACCAATCGGCATTGAATTCTGACCCCTCTTTTGCGCCGCAGCATAGTGCCGAATGCGCAATAATGCGTCAATGCACACCTCAGTATATATACGGAGCGAAATGGCCAAAAACCCCGAAATACACGGGGAATAGTGACTTATTCGCCACCCCCGAGCAAAGAACCGTGATGCTTGGCGCTGCGCAAAAGGGCAAGAAAGATCGCAAATGACGCGATAAAGAGCACCGCATTCATCGCCAGCGACCACACCATCAGGTCGACCCGAAACACGTGGTCGATCAGCAGCGAGCGCATCCCTTCGAACACGTAGGTCGGCGGCAACGCCCAAGCCAGATATTGCAGCCAGGCCGGCAGCACCGACACCGGATAATAGACGCAGGCGAGCGGCATCAGCCCGAACATCAGCGTCCAGACGATGCTCTCGGCGCCCAGGCCGTTACGCAGGACGAGGCCCGACACAAAAATCCCGATCGACCAGCTGGTGAAGATCAGATTGCAGAAGAATGCGATCAGCGGCAGGCCGATGGCGAAAAAATTGAAGTTGAAGAAGACCAGCGCCAGCAGCGTCATCGGGATCACGCCGATCGCAAGCCGGATCAGGCTCATCACCATCAGCGAGATCAGGAACTCTATCGGCTTCAGCGGGCTCATCATCAGATTGCCCATGTTGCGGGCCCACATCTCCTCGAGGAACGAGATCGAAAAGCCCAGCTGGCCGCGGAACAGAATGTCCCACAGGATCACGGCGCCGATCAGCGAGCCGCCGGCTTGCGCAAAGAACCCCGACGTCTGCGAGATGTAGCTCTGCAGGAAGCCCCAGGTGATGATCTGCAGCGCCGGCCAGTAGATCAGCTCCAGCAGCCGCGGCCAGGACGACATCAAGAGATACCAATAGCGCAGCACCATCGCGTGGATGCGATGCGCCGAAATCCCGCGATGGACGGCAACCCCGCTCATGACGAGCCTTCCCTCACCCGCCCGCGCGCGACGTCGAGGAACACCTCTTCCAGCGTTGCGCGGTTGTAGCGCGCCATGATCTGGTCCGGGCTGTCGTCATCCTCGATCCGACCGCGCTTCATGATGATGACGCGGTCGCACAGCCGCTCGACTTCCAACATGTTGTGCGACGCCAGCAGGATGGTCGCGTCATGCGTCCGGCGGTAATCCTGCAGATGCTGCCGCACCCAGTCGGCTGTATCGGGATCGAGTGAGGCCGTCGGCTCATCCAGCAGCAACAGCTCAGGCTGATTGATCAGCGCTTTGGCCAGTGCGACGCGGGTCTTCTGGCCGGCGGACAGCTTTCCGTTGGCGCGGTCGAGGAAATCCTTGAGGTCGAGATCGGCGGCGAGCTGCTCGATGCGTTCGCGCAGATTCTCCACCGCATAGAGCCGGCCGAAAATGGTGAGGTTCTGCCGCACCGTGAGCCGCATCGGCATGTCGACATAGGGGCTTTCGAAATTCATCCGGCCCAGCACCTCGGCGCTATGCTCGGGCATCGGATGACCCAGCACCTGGATGCGGCCCGACGTCGGCAGCACCAGCCCCATGATCATCGCAATCGTCGTGGTCTTGCCGGCGCCGTTGCCGCCGAGCAGGCCGGTGATGCTGCCGCGCGCAATGCGAAACGAGACGTCGTCCACGGCACGGGTGGTCTTGTAGAGCTTGATCAGATGCGCGACGTCGATCGCGGCCGATCCTGCCGGATCGGCCGCGGGCAATTGCTTCGGCGCGGCGTCATTATCGACCATTTGGCCTGTTCATTGGGCCATCAGGGCTGATAGCGCAAGGGTTCGGGATGCCTGGCGGCGGACGGGCCCGCATGGTTCGAGACGCCGCTTTCGCGGCTCCTCACCATGAGGGGATCGATTTCACCCTCATGGTGAGGAGCGCGGCAGCGCCGCGCGTCTCGAACCATGCAGCCCCCTGCTGGACGGGAATGATCACGCGAATTTGTGATCGCGGCGCCACGCGGCTAAACTTGCGGAATGACCGAAATTGCCGACTCGGATTTTCGCCATCCGCACCGCCATGTTCGCCTGGATACGATATTGCGGCTGCGCTGGCTGACGGCGCTCGGCCAGCTCGCCGCGATCTTCATCGTATCGCAGGGGCTGGATTTCGATGTTCCGGTGATTCCCTGCGTCGCCATCGTCGGGCTCTCGGCGCTGGCCAATCTCGTGCTGCAGATCGCGTTCAACCCGATGCAGCGGCTGGAACCGGTCTATGCAGCGGCATTGCTCGCGCTCAACATCGTCGAACTCGCCGCTCTTCTGTTCCTCACCGGTGGCCTGCAAAACCCGTTCTCGTTCCTGTTCCTCGCTCCGGTGCTGATCTCGGCAACGGCGCTGCCGATCCGGTTGACCATTGCACTTGGTGTGCTCGCGGTTGCCTGCGCCTCGGCGCTGGTGTTTTTCCACCTGCCGCTGCCCTGGGACAGCGACGACCCGCTGGTGCTGCCGCCGATCTATCTGTTCGGCGTCTGGCTCTCGATCGTGGTCGCGATCGGCGTCACCTCGCTCTATTCGTTCCAGGTCACCGAGGAGGCCAGGAAATTGTCCAACGCGCTGGCCGCGACCGAACTGGTGCTGACTCGCGAGCAGCATCTCACCCAGATCGACGGCCTTGCCGCCGCCGCCGCACACGAACTCGGGACGCCGCTGGCGACGATCTTCCTGATCTCGCGCGAACTCGAAAAGACGGTCGATGGCAACGACCCGCTGGCGGGCGACCTCAAGACGCTGCGTGAGCAGGCGCAGCGCTGCCGCGATATTCTGGCCAAAATCACCCAGCTCTCCTCCTCGGGCGCACCGTTCGATCGCATGCCGCTGTCGACGCTGATCGAGGAAACGGTTGCACCGCACCGTGATTTCGGCGTCGCGATCAAGGTGCGGCTTGCCGTCGCAGCCACGCGTGAGCCGGTCGGCGCCCGTAACCCCGCGATCCTGTATGGCGTTGGCAACATCTTGGAAAACGCGGTCGATTTCGCCCGGACCACGGTCGAGGTTAACGCCTGGTGGAACGCAGAAACGATCGAGATCGTCATTTCCGACGATGGCCCGGGCATCCCACCCGACATGCTGAATCGCATCGGCGAGCCCTATTTATCGCGGCGGCGCAGCACCGATGAAGACCAAAGCGGGCGAACCGGCCTCGGGCTTGGCATTTTCATCGCCCGCACCCTGCTGGAGCGCACCGGCGCCAAGGTCTCGTTTACCAACCGGACCTTTCCCGATCACGGCGCTGTGGTACAAATCGTCTGGCCGCGCGACCGCTTCGAAGCGGACGAAACGCCATCCGAAACCGACTCCTGGAATGGTTCCAGCGAAGCCTGATCGATTATAGATGGCCTTAACTTTGGAAGGCCTTGGCAGAGCCAGCTTGCCACGCCATATCTTTCTTCACGCGAAGCCGCTCGAAAACGCTATAGTCAGTAGCCATAACCGGGATACCCAAACCTTGAACGCCATCATCGAACTGAACGATCACACCGACCGCTCGCTTCTGATCGTCGAGGACGACAAGCCGTTTCTGGAGCGCCTGTCGCGCGCGATGGAAACCCGCGGCTTCGCCGTGACGTCGTGCGATACCGTGTCCGATGGTCTGGCCCAGATCGGCCGTTCCGCACCGGCCTTCGCTGTGGTGGATCTGCGGCTCGGTGATGGCAACGGCCTCGACGTGGTGTCGGCATTGAAGCGCAAGCGCCCCGAGGCGCGCGCGATCGTGCTGACCGGCTACGGCAATATCGCGACCGCCGTCACCGCAGTGAAGATGGGCGCGGTCGACTATCTCTCGAAGCCCGCCGACGCCGATGACGTGGTTGCGGCGCTGCTCGCGAGCGGCACCGAGAAATCCGAACTGCCGGCGAATCCGATGTCGGCGGATCGCGTGCGCTGGGAACACATCCAGCGCATCTACGAGATGTGCAACCGCAACGTCTCGGAAACCGCGCGGCGGCTGAACATGCACCGCCGTACTTTGCAGCGCATTCTGGCCAAGCGCGCGCCGAGGTAATTCCGGCGGCCACAGGCGCTTCCGTCGTTCAGGCCACTTCCCGGTGGGGCGCATCTGCCGGTAGCGGATACATATCCTTGAACGGCGACGGCTTCCCGATCGCGTATCCTTGCGCGTAGTCGACGCCGATCTCACGCAGGGCCGGGAGGATCTCGTCGTTCTCGACGAATTCGGCAATCGTGCGCTTGCCCATTACCTTGGCGACGTGAACGATCATTTCGATCATCGCCCGGTCCATCTTGCTGTTGAGCATTTCCGTGACAAAGCTGCCATCGACGCCGTGCAAAGCCATCAGGCGGAACCGTTCGCGCAAGGGAGTCAACGGGTCGCGCGAATACGCACCCGATGACACAAGCGTCCGCGCTTAATTTTGCTGCCGCGCACAACAGCAATAGATGCATTGAGCCGACAAGCAGCTTGACAGCTGACGCGTTTCGAGCTCATTCTTACACTAAGTAAGAATGACGACAGGGATGGAAATGCCGGAGCAACCGAGAAGTCGGCGGCAGACGCGTGCAGCTATTCTGGGGCATCTGCTCCAGTCGGGTGGCATGTTTCGACCGCCTCTGGCCAAGGCCGTGCGACTGTCCGAGGCAAGCCTGTCGCGCATCCTGTTTGATCTGAAGGCGGAAGGCCTGATCGAGGAAGTGAGGCAGCCTGCGCCTTACGTCGGTGGCCCGTCAGGTCTGGTGTCCCTCGACAGCTCTGTGAGGCTGGCCGCCATTGAACTGACCGGCCAAAGGCTGACCGTTGGGGTCGGCGGGCTTTCGGGCGAACTGCATTATGCCGAACGTCTGCCTCTGCCGAAATCGCCGACCGTCAAATCCGTTGGCCGGCTGTTTCACCAAGCGCTGCAATTGCTTCAAGACTGGACGCGGCAGCATCGGGTTCAGCTCTCGCAGATCGGCGTTTCGGTCCCGGGGCTTGGCCGGTTGAGCGGACTTGCCAATCCGATCATTCCCTGTGACGTCGGGCTCGTTCGCGGCATGCTCGGCGAGATGTTTGCGGGTGTGCCGGTCGAGTTCACCAATTCGGTCGTGGCACATGCAACGTTTCATCGGTGCCGCACGGAAGATTATCCGTTTACCGGCCCGCATCTGTTCGTCTTTGTCGGCCAGGGCGTAGCCGGCGCCTGGATGGACGACCCGATCGAAGCCGATGCTTTGCAGCCGGTCGAACTCGGCCACATGGTGTTCGGCGATGGCGGTCCGCCTTGCCGCTGCGGCCATCATGGCTGCGTCGAGGCCTATACGTCGCTTCCGGCATTGGCCAGGCTGCTCGGTGTTGGCGAGCCGGAATTGCTGCAGCTCGGCGATGAGTGGGTGAATGCAATCTCGATCCCAGCGCGCGTGCGTCAGGAGTTGCGGCGCCGGCTATTCCGGCTTGGCCTTGCGATCGGCAATACGCTGAACGTCAAGCCTTGTCCCGGCGTGGTGATCAGCGGCTGGCCCTCTCTTCTCGCGGAAGAAGATCGAAAGGCGCTGGTCGACGGGATCGATGCCTGCCTGTTGGGCGGGCGTGAATTCGCGCAGGTGTCACTCGCTTTCGTGCCGCCTTCGAACGGCAATGATCCGAATGCCGCGCTGGCCTTTGCAGCCTGCTGCCTGGCTTGCCGCGGCGGCATGCCGGCCTCATCGGCGGAGGCCGCCTGAGATGCAATGAGCGGCGCGGCCAACGCGTCAACGTCTGAAACCGGGAGGAACGTACCATGCCAATGATTACAAGGCGTCGTCTGCTCGCTGGATCCGCTGCCACGCTTGCACTGCCGGCGTTTGCTCGTGCCCAAGGCGCCAAGCCACGCATAACCGCCATTTCCCAATGGTCCGCCGGCAGCGACGGCGCGGCGATCTCGGCACTCGGCAAACTGTTCGAGGAACGCGGCGGGGTCTGGCAGCATAATCCCGTCCCGGGCTTCACGACCGAGATGATGAACAAGCTGCGGGCGCAGATCATGGCCGGCGATCCGCCCGCGATCTCGCAGCTCAAGGGCCCCGAGATCGCCGCATGGTCGAAGATCGCGCCGACCGTCAATATCAGCCCGTGGGTCAAGACCGCCGGCTATGCCGACAAGGTCTCGGCGGAACTGGCCAAGTCCTGCCAGCCGGGCGGCCAATGGATCGCGCTGCCGCTCCAGGTCTACCGCATCAACACGCTGTTCCTTTCCACCAAGGGCATGGCGCGCGCCGGTGTCAGCAAGGCGCCGACCAGCTGGGCCGAGTTCAACGACGTGGCGGACAAGATGAAGGCCGCCGGCATGATTCCTCTGGCCAATGGCGGCATCCGCTGGGACGACGGCATGAAGTTCGAGATTGCGCTCGCCGGCATCAGTCCCGAGGTCTATCGCCGCGCGATCATGCAGCTCGATAGCGATGCCCTGAAGGGCAAGGAAGTTTTGGCAGCCTTCGAGCAACTGCGCAAATTTGCCAGCTACATGAACCCGAACATCGCAGCGCAGGGCTGGGCGGTGAACCTGCCGGCCTTCGTCAAGGGCGACATGGGCATGGTGCTGATGGGCGGCTGGGCACAAGGCAATCTCCTGAAGGCCGGCGCCACGGCTGCGGATTTCAGCAGCGGCCCTGCACCGCAGGAAAGCGGGCCACCATGCTTCGATCTGAACGCCGATTGCTTCATCTTCTGGAAGCCGAAGGGCGCCGATCTCGAGGCGGGGCAGAAGCTGTTTGCGGAGACCGTGATGGAGCCGTCGACGCAGGAAATGTATTCCAAGATCACGGGCTCGATTCCGGCACGTACCGACGTCAATCTGGCGGCCGAAGGCTTTACCGACGGCCAGCGTGACTCGGCGAAGAACCTGAAAGACGCCATCGCCAAGGACCGCGTGCTGCTCAGCCTCGGGCACAATATGGCCCAATCGAACGGCATGACCGCGGCCATGATCGACGTGCTGACCGAATACGTCCACAACAGCGCCATTCCCGCCACTGAGGGACAGAAGCGGCTGGTCGCGGCCGTCGCCGGCGCGCAGTAGAGACTGCCGATGCCGACCGGCGCAACGCACCCCGCAGCCGCAAAGGCTGCAGGGAGAAAGCAGGGAGTTTGGCGCCGCCGCTTTGGCGGCGCCCTGACCGAGCTTGCAATCTGGCTGCCGCTGGTGATCTCGGCCGGACACGTCGTGCTGTTTACGGCCTGGACTACCTGGGTATCGTTCACGGCGTCGTCGCTGATGCCGGACTATACTTGGGTCGGCTTGCGCAATTACTGGTCAGTGACCCGCACCGCGAACTTTCAGATCGCCTATGTCAATTTGGTCATCTTCGGCTGCGGCTTCGTACTGCTGACGATGGCGCTGGGCTTGTTACTGGCCATCCTGCTCGATCAACGCGTGCGCGGCGAAAACGTGCTGCGCACGATCTTTCTCTATCCTTTGGCGGTCTCCTTCGTGGTGACGGGCACGGTGTGGAGCTGGCTGCTCAACCCCGGGCTTGGCATCCAAAAAGTGGTGCAGAATCTCGGCTGGACGGATTTCCGGTTCGACTGGCTGGTGCAATCGGACAAGGCGATTTACACGCTGATCTTCGCCGGCGTCTGGCAGGGCGCCGGCTTTGCCATGGCGCTGTTCCTCGCAGGATTGCGATCGGTCGACGCGGACCTGGTCAAGGCCGCGCAGATCGATGGCGCGGGACCGTGGCGGATGTATCGCCGCGTGTTGCTGCCGACCATCTGGCCGATTTTCATCACCGTCTTCGTGATCCTGTTGCGCTCCGCGATCACGTCGTTCGACCTGGTTCGGGCGCTGACCGGCGGCGGCCCCGGCATTTCCACCATGCTGCCGACGCTCGTCGTCTATGACTTCATGTTCCAGCGCAGCGAACTCGGGCGCGGCTCGGCGGCCGCGGTCTTGATGCTGCTGTCGCTGGTCGTGGTGATGGCGCCCTACGGGCTCTATGTACGTTGGCAGCGGCAAAGGCAGGCACGGGCATGAAGTGGACCCGCGTGATCATCTATGCCGCGCTGATCGTCCTGGCGGTCTTGTTCCTGGTGCCGCTCGGCGTGGTGGTCGTCAATTCGTTGCGCTCGAGCCGGGAGATCGCCGCTACCTCGCTGATCGGCTGGCCGACCCATCTGGTGTTCTCCAACTACGCGCAGGCTTGGAACAAGTTCTGCATGGCCGAGCATTGCTGGGGCATCGAGCCCTACATGCTCAATTCGTTGACCTTGGCTATACCGGCGACCATCCTCTCCACGTTTTTGGGAGCGCTCGCCGGCTATTCGATCTCGCTCTGGCGCTTTCGCGGCGATCAGTTTGTGTTTGGTCTCGTGACGCTCGGCATCTTCCTGCCCGAACAGATGAAGCTGATCCCCTGGGTGGTCGTGCTGCGCGATCTCTCGCTGATGAACACCATCACCGGCCTGGTCCTGATCCACACCGTCCAGGGCATGAGTTTCACGACGCTGTTCTGCCGCAACTATTATGTCGGTGTTCCCCAGGATCTCTTGAAAGCGGCGCGAATCGACGGGGCCGGCTTCTTCCGGATTTTCTGGCGGATCATATTGCCGCTCTCGCCCCCGATCCTGATCGTGACCGTGATCTTCCAGTTTACCGGGATCTGGAACGAGTTCCTCTATGGGGTCACCTTTACTTCCGGCGGGCAGCAGCCGGTCACCGCCGCGTTGATCGCGCTTTCCGCCGCCATCACCTCCGAGCCGATGTATGGCGAGCAGAGCGCCGCGGTGCTGATCGCGGCCTTGCCGACGCTGCTGGTGTATCTGTTCGGCGGACGGTATTTCCTCAGAGGCCTCACCGCGGGGGCCGTGAAGTGACGGGGTTATCATGGCAGCGTTGAGCGTTCGTGCCCTGTCGAAGCGGTACGCCAATCTGGAGGTGTTGAAGGGAATCGATCTCGACATCGAGAGCGGTGAATTCACCGTGCTGGTCGGCCCCTCCGGCTGCGGCAAATCCACCCTGCTCAACATCGTGGCCGGGCTCGATCACCCAAGCGCGGGGACCGTGGAAATCGGCGGACGGGTCGTCAACGACATCGCGCCAAAGGACCGCGACATCGCCATGGTGTTCCAGTCCTATGCGCTCTATCCATCGATGACGGTACGCCAGAACATCACGTTCGGAATGGAATGCCGCCACGTTCCGAAGGCGGAGCAGGAGAAGGCGCTGGCGAATGTCGCGCGACTGCTGCAGATCGAACCGTTGCTCGGCCGCAAGCCGTCGCAGCTTTCCGGCGGTCAGCGGCAACGCGTGGCCATGGGCCGCGCTTTGGTACGCGATCCCCTGCTGTTCCTGTTCGACGAACCGCTCTCCAATCTCGACGCCAAACTGCGCGTCGAGATGCGAATGGAGATCAAGCGGCTGCATCAACGCATCGGCGCGACCATCGTCTATGTCACCCACGACCAGATCGAGGCGATGACGATGGCCACGCGGATCGCCGTCATGCATCAGGGAGCCGTACAGCAATTCGCCGATCCGGATACGGTGTACCGCTATCCGGCCAACTTGTTCGTTGCACGCTTCATGGGCTCGCCGCCCATGAACACGATGCCGGCGCGGCTGGTGGTGGAAGATGGCGGGCCGGTGGTCGTGATCGGCGCCGGGCGACCGGACGAGGTCCGCCTTCGCCTGCAGGACTACGACGCAGCTGCAGCGTTTCGCGGCAGCGAAGTGGTGCTTGGGATCAGGCCGGAATGCATTGCCGAAGGCAGCCGCGTGTTTTCGGGCGCATCGGGCACGCCCATCGTCATCAATGCGCCGGTCGAGATGATCGAGCCCACCGGTGCCGAGACCGTCGTGTTGCTGCGGCTCGGTGGTGAGCCGGTACTGGCGCGCATCTCGCCGGACATAAGGCCTGAGCCGGGGGCGCTTGCCGCCTTCGCGCTCGATACGCGTCGCATTTGCCTGTTCGACCCGGTGACGGAGCGCCTGATCGCATGACCCAAGCCCTCTATCCCGGCCTTGCGGGCCGTGTCGTATTGATCACCGGAGGTGCCAGCGGCATCGGTGCAGCGTTCGTGCGCGCGTTCGCGGCACAGCAGGCCCGCGTCGCTTTCCTCGACATCGACTCCGATGCCGGTGAAGCGTTGGTGCGGGAGGTAGCAAGCACGTGCGTCGCAGCGCCGCTTTTCGTGCCTTGCGACCTGGTGGATATCGGCGCCTTGCGCGGTGCGATGGCGCAGGTCCACGCGGCGCTTGGCGATGCCGCGGTGCTGGTCAACAACGCCGCCAACGACCAGCGCCATGTGCTTTCGGAGGTGACGCCGGCGGAATTCGACTGGATGATCGCCGTCAACCTCAAGCACGTTTTCTTCGCCGCCCAGACGGTGGTGCCGCAGATGCAGGCGCGCGGCGGCGGTTCGATCATCAACATGTCATCCGTGGCATGGACGCGCGGCGCACCTGCGCTGCCGGCCTATGCTGCGGCGAAGGCGGCGATTGTCGGCTTCACCAATTCCCTGGCCCGGCTGGTCGGGCCCGACCGCATTCGCGTCAACGCCATCGCGCCCGGCATGGTGATCACCGAGCGCCAGCGCCGGCTGTGGTACCCGGACGAGCAGAAGATCGCCGAGCTGCGCGCGCGCCAGGACATTCCCGACCCCGTGACGCCCGACGACATCGCGCGCATGGCGCTGTTTTTGGCGTCCGACGAGAGCAGGCGTATTACGCGCCAGTGCTTCCAGATCGACGGCGGCCTCGGCTAGACTAGGGAATTCGCTCCATCGATCGACGCTGGTTTTGCGAGGCGGGAGAAAAAGACCATGGCAGGCATCCTTGAGCGCAAAGTGGCGCTGGTGACGGGCGGCGCTTCGGGCATCGGACGGGCGACGGCGCTGGCGATGGCGCGCGAGGGCGCCCGCGTTGCGGTGGCCGACCGGACCGAGGAGATCGCAGCCGGCACCGTCGCGCTGATCAACGCGGCCGGCGGCCAGGCGATCGCGATCGGTGGCGACGTCACCGTGGAAACGGATGTTGCCGCGATGGTGGCGCGCACCGTGGCGGCCTATGGCCGGATCGACTGCGCGTTCAACAATGCCGGCGTCGCCGGCGGGGCCGTCGGCCCCGGACGCCAGCGCCTGCACGAACTCAGCCAGATCTCGTTCGACACCATGCTCGCGATCAACCTCACCGGCGTGTTCCTGTGCCTGAAGCACGAGGTGACGCAAATGCTGGCGCAAGGCGGCGGCGGCGCCATCGTCAACACCGCCTCGATCGCCGGACTGATTGGTCTGGCGACGTCAGGACATTATGTGGCGGCCAAGCACGGCGTGGTGGGACTGACGAAGACCGCCGCGATCGAATACGCGCAGGACGGCATCCGCGTGAACTGCGTCAATCCTGGTTACATCACCACACCGATGACCAAGGAGGTGGTGGAAACGCGCCTCGATGCCACATTGGCGAAGGTGCCGATGAACCGCATGGGCGTGCCCGAGGAGATCGCAGAAGCCGTGGTCTGGATGTGCTCGGATAAAGCGTCGTTCATGACCGGCGCCTCGCAGGTCGTCGACGGCGGCTACTATGCGGCGTAGAGATTAGCGCGCGCGGAATGACAGCGCCGTTTCAACCAGATGACGGACGGCGTTCGAGCGCTCGGCATGCATGTAGGCAATGCCGAGTTGCGCGCGCAAATCGATATCGGAAAGCTTCACAAAGGCGACGCTCTCCGGCCGCACATGCTGCATGCGCGCCGGCACGATGGCGATGCCGATCGACGCGGCGACCAGATTGATCGTGGACGACAATTGAGGCGCCTGCTGCACGATGCGCGGCTCGAATCCGGCACGGCGGCAGGCGGCGACGACAGCGTCGGAGAGTCCCGTTCCTTGTCGCCGCGCATAGCCGACGAAGCTTTCGCTGGCGAGTGTTTTCAGCGGGATCGTCTTTTTCCCGGCCAGGCGATGGCCAAGCGGAACCGCCGCCATCATCGGGTCGCTCGCCAGCGCTTCGAACTGGATCGGGCCGCCGGTCGGGATCGGTGGACGGATGAAGCCGACGTCCAATCGTCCCTGACGCAGTCGTTCGACCTGCATCTCGGTATGCGATTCCTCCAGCTCGAGCTCGACACCCGGCCATTTCGCGCGGAACGCCGCGAATGTCCTGGTGAACACGGGGCTGAAGGACGCCGACTCCGTGAAGCCGACGCGCAGGCGTCCGACGTGGCCGCCCGCGACCTGACGCGCCAGCATCGTCGCACGCTCGACATGCGCGAGAATCGACTTCGCCTCGGCCTGGAACAGGCGGCCCGCCTCGGTCAAGGCCACGCCGCGGCCGGCGCGCACGAACAGCTTGAGGCCGAGTTCGGCCTCCAATGCCTTGATCTGCTGCGTCAGTGGCGGCTGCGAGATCCCCAGGCGCTCGGCGGCGCGGTGGATGTGCATCTCCTCGGCGGCGACACAGAGATAGCGAAGATGTCTTAGCTCCATTTGATACTTATAAAATATCAAAATGGTCAAAACAATATATTTGATAATGGATCGTCGCCACGGCAACAAGGTCCCCAATGGTCACCTGAAGCGGTGGCCGAACCAGCAGGACGACATGGCCCAGGAACACACAGAGGCATTGCGCAAGCTATTGGCGGAGAAACGTGGCGTGCTGTTGCCCGGTGCAGCGAACGCGCTCTCCGCACGCATCATCGCCGATCTCGGCTTCGAGGCGATTTATCTGACGGGTGCCGGCCTCACCAACATGCATCTCGGTTTGCCCGACCTTGCCTTCATGGATCTGAGCCAACTCGTCGATCACACGATGGCGATCCGCGGCACCGTCGCGCTGCCGCTCATCGTCGATGCCGATACCGGTTTCGGCAATGCGTTGAACGTGGGGCGCACGGTCTCGATGCTGGAGCGCGCCGGTGCCAGCGCCATCCAGATCGAAGACCAGATGGCGCCGAAACGCTGTGGCCATTTCGACGGGCAGGAACTGATCCCGGCCGCCGAGATGGTCAACAAGGTGAAAGCCGCGGTCGACGCCCGCCGCGACGGCGTCCTCATTATCGCACGCACCGACGCGCGTGCAGCCGAGGGCTTCGACGCCGCGATCGATCGCGCCCGCTGCTATATCGAGGCCGGCGCCGACATCACCTTCGTCGAGGCCCCGAGAACAGTCGAAGAGCTGCGAAAAATTCCGCAGCTTCTCAACGTGCCGCAGCTGCTGAACATGGTCGTCGGCGGCAAGACGCCGATCACCGATCGGACCATGGCCGCCGAAATGGGCTTCAACCTCGTTCTCTACGCCAATGTCGCGCTGCAAGGTGCCATCCAGGGCATGCAGACGGCGCTCGGGGCGTTGCGCGACCGCGGTGCGCTGGATGAGGCGGCGGGTTTGACCGCGACCTTCGCCGAACGCCAGCGTTTGGTCGACAAGCCGCGCTTTGATGCGCTCTCCAGCCGCTATGCGGCCCCACAAAGACCATAACAACCACCGCCTGATCCGAAAGGAGCATCTCATGATAGACCGGCTTCTGCTCGCTGCTGTTTCGGTCCTCGTCTGCGCCGTCTCTGTGCCGGAGGCTCGCGCGGAGTGGCCCGAGCGGCCCATTCGCTGGATCGTGCCCTTTGGACCTGGCGGTGCAAACGATCTGATTGCACGCGTCGCCGCTGAAGCCATCCGCAAGGGGCTGGGGCAGCCGATCATCATCGAGAATCGCCCCGGTGCCGGCGCCGTGACCGGCACAGCAGCGGTCGCCAAGTCGGCCGGCGACGGCTACACATTCCTGATCGGCGCGGCGGGCGTCGTCACCAACAGCCTGCTCTTGAAAAGCATTCCCTATGCCGATTCCGAACTGGTCCCGGTCGGCATGATCGCGGTCGCACCGTCGATCATTGCCGTTCATCCCAGCATCCCCGCGAGCAACATGACCGAGTTTGTCGCTTGGGCAAATGCACAGGGCGACAAGGGGATCAACTGGGCCACGGCCGGCATCGGCAGCACGCCGCATTTCGTCGGCGAAATGATCAAGGAGGCGACCGGCATCTCGCTTAACATCGTTCCTTACCGGAGCGGCGGTGAGTCGGTCACCGCGGTACTGTCCAACAGCGTGCCCGCGACCTCGGAGGCGAGCATTGTCGTGCTGCCGCAGATTCAGTCAGGTCTGCTCAAGCCGATCGCGACGACCTACAACAAGCGGATCAGCGCCTATCCGTCGCTACCGACAACGGCCGAGCAGGGCTATCCGACGATCGAGATCGGCCATTGGGCCGGACTATTGGCGCCGCGGGGCACGCCGCAGCCGATCATCGACAAGATGAATGCCGAACTGCAGGCCGCGCTGAAAACGCCTGAGGTGACGGAGAAGCTGTCGCGGAGTGGCATCGAGCCCGCCGGTGGATCGGTTGCCGATTTTGCGGCCTTCATCGCCCGTGAGCGCAAACGCCTCGGCGATATCGCGGTCAAGGCCAAAATGGGTGAGCCGTAAATAGCGGAATGAATGCCGATGAATGACCGTCTTTGGCGCAAGCGGTCATTTGGTTAGACACCGATGTCCGCCAAGGGCCACGGGGAGGCATTGGCCCCTTTCACCTCCTCACAGTACGGGTGTAATCTGTTCCCGCAGGGCGTCCAGTCGGATTGAAAGTCCGCGACGTGGCGCACTGTGGAGGGAGCACGATGAAATTTCCGCGCCGAACATTCTTGCAGCTGGCCGCCGGCGCTGCTGCGTTGCCGACCGTGCCGCGCATTTCGCGGGCGCAAGCCTATCCGTCCCGGCCGGTGCGCATCGTCGTCGGCTTTGCCGCCGGCGGGGCTACCGACATCCAGGCGCGCCTGATGGGTCAATGGTTGTCGGATCGACTCGGCCAGCAATTCATCGTTGAAAACCGCGTCGGCGCCAGCGGCAACATCGGAACCGAGGCGGTCGCCAAAGCGCCCGCGGATGGCTACACGCTGCTGCAAATCGTGACCCCGCATGCGATCAATGCCGCGCTCTACAGCAATCTCAATTTCGACTTCCTCCGCGATATCGCGCCGGTTATCTGTGCCGCGCGACTCGCATACGTCGTCGTGGTGCATCCTTCGGTCCCCGCCAAGACGATCCCCGAGTTCATCGCATACGCCAAGGCCAATGCGGGCAAGATCAACTACGGCTCGGCCGGCCCAGGCACCCCGCAAAACATTGCTTGCGAACTCTTCAAGATGATGGCCGGGGTGAATTTGGTCCACGTGCCGTATCGGGGCGGCGCGCCTGCGACGACCGATCTGGTCGGCGGCCACCTGCACGCGATTTTCAGTCCGGTGTCGGAATCGATCGAACACATCAAGGCCGGCAAGCTGCGCGCCCTGGCGGTAACGACCGCGACCCGTTTGGACGTGCTGCCGGACGTTCCAACGGTGGCAGACTTCGTGCCGGGTTACGAGGCCAGCGGTTTTGCGGGCATCGGCGTGCCCAGGAATACCCCGCCCGAAATCATCGAGATGCTGAACAAGGAACTCAATGCCGGCCTCGCCGACAGCAAAATCAAAGCCCGGATCGTCGAGCTGGGCGGCACAGTGGCTGGGGGCTCGCCTGCGGAATTCGGGACGATCATCTCGGAGGCCACCGAAAAATGGGCGAAGGTGATCAAGTTCGCGGGCATCAAGGCTGAATAGGCCCGCCGCTACTGGATTCCAAATTTGTCCGTCTCGCTGGCGCGCGCACCCATATTTGAATCGCCTCGCAACAGCCGGCCCTCTATGGTGTGGCTATGTCGCGCTTCGTGTTTCCATTGATTGCTGTCGTCCTGTCGCTGCTGCCGGTCGTCGCGCCGGCTGCACCGGCTCATAAGCGGCCGGCGCCGCGCTGGCATGGCTACGGCTTCCTGCCGGGTTATCAACAGCCACCGAATAACAGCCGTCCCGCTTCCGCCCGTGAAGCTGCGGCCTTGCGCATGGCGCGCCAAAACCAGCGTCCCTGGTATATCGATCCAACCCCAAGTTACTATCGGTACAATGGCGACTGGCATTATTTCGGCCGGCCTGGCTTCTACGGCGGTCGCTACAATGGCGGCAGCTTCGGCCCTTGCTGGACACGGACGCCGATCGGGCCGGTCTGGAATTGCGGCTGATCAGCCGCGCCGCGCCGCCTTGATCGAGGCGACGTCGATTTTCTTCATGCCCATCATAACATCGAATGCCCGCTTGGCTTCATCGCCGCCGGCCGCCAGCGCCTCGGTCAGCACGCGCGGCGTGATCTGCCAGGAAACGCCCCATTTGTCCTTGCACCAGCCGCACGCACTCTCCTGGCCGTCATTGCCGACAATGGCGTTCCAATAGCGGTCGGTCTCTTCCTGATCATCGGTGGCGATCTGAAACGAGAAAGCTTCATTATGCCTGAACGCGGGACCGCCGTTGAGGCCAAGACAAGGAATGCCGGCGACGGTGAACTCCACCGTCAGCACGTCGCCCTTCTTGCCGGATGGGTAGTCACCGGGTGCACGATGAACGCCGCTGACGGCGCTGTCGGGAAAGGTTTCGGCGTAGAAGCGGGCAGCGGCCTCTGCATCCTTGTCGTACCACAGGCAAATCGTGTTCTTGGCAGTACTCTTGACGGTCTTCTCGGCCATTACGTGTCCTTTCGCTCAACTTGCGTGGCGCGTGCATCGTAGCGGATCGTTCTTCGGCTGCTTCAGGCCCGGCATGCCCGATACGGTAGCGTTAAGCTTGCCGCAATCCTAGAACCCGCTCTTCTCCCTGAGGGGTTGAAGCTCGTCGTCTTTTTCTACCGGCTGCTGCGGCCTGTGACCCCGTTCGGTTTTGTGGACCGTCTGAGCCCGCTCCTTATCCTTCGGCTGTTCCTGCGATTTTTCATCGAGCACGATGCCCTGGCTGGATTTGTCCTTTTGCATGGCGCACCTCCTGTCGGGAACAACGCAAAAGACGGAGCAGGGTTCGACAGGAACCTTCGGGGTTCCGTGCATCACGGACGTCGGCGATGCCCCGTCACGTGCCGTTTGCCTTCAATACTTCGAACACGGCGGCGGTGTCCTGATTGCCCAATCCCATCGCCATGGCCTTTGTGTAGACCGGCTGCGTCATCGTGAAGAGCGGCGTTTCGCAGCCGAGCTCGCTGGCGAACTCCGCGATGATGGCCATGTCTTTTTTCCAGGTCGAGATCCGCATCGTCGCCGGTTCATAGCTGCGGCGTGCCATCATCGGGGCTCGCATCTGAAACATCCGCGAACCGCCCGCGCCGGGAGCGATCATCTCGATTACCTGGTTCAAATCGAGGCCCGCCCGTTCAGCGAGCAGCATCGCTTCCGCCGAGGCGACGTTGTGAATGGCGACCAGATGATTGGCGACAAACTTCATGCGGCTGCCATTGCCGTACTCGCCGAGATCCGCACTTTGCTTGGCAAAGTCGGCAAACAAGCCCGTACACCGCGCGATCGCGGCTTTGTCACCGCTCGCATAAACGACGAGGTCTCGAACCGCGGCCTGGGCGCCGGTTCCGCTGAGCGGACAGTCGAGCGCGATGTGACCTGCCGGCTCGAGAATGGCCTTGAAGCGCGCCTTGTCGGGAATAGTGAACGTACTGAGCTCGATGACGATGCGCGGAGATTGGCCAGACGCAGCGATTTCCGTCGCGACGGCTTGGGCGGCATCGGCGTTGGGCAGGCTGGTCATGATGACAGCCGCGCGGGCGGCGACAGCGCTCGTACCATCGACAATGGTTACGCCGGCAAGCGCAAGCTCGCTCCTGCGCGCCGGTTCGGTGTCGAATCCGACGACGACCCAGCCGCGCTCGACGAGGTTGCGCGCGATGGCGCCTCCCATGATGCCGAGGCCAATGATACCCACTGTCCGATCTGTCACGTTACCTCCAGCCTGTTGCTCACTGCCAACCACCGACTTCGCGGGGAAGCTTTAGCGCTGATAGCGCACAGCTGGCGCCACGTCGATCATGCCCAGATCGACAAGGGTGCGGTGGAACCGGCGTTTCCGTTCCGAGGATGATGCGAAGTAGGCGCCGCCGCAATGCTCAAGCAGGCTCGCGCGCGTCGCATAAATCTCATCAAGCGGCAGGCCGGCATGCTGCAAAAGCACCGTCCCGAGGAAGGCAATATCCAGGTCTGAGCCGCGCCCAGAGGGAATTCGATCGGAGCAGTCGTTCAGGGTTTCCATGGCGTAGAACGTACGGAACTGCCGCCGCGCGTCCAGGTCGAGCTTGAGTTTTTTCTCGATCCGCCGGGTCATGACAGGCTGATGATCGCCATAGTGCATGATGAGTGTGGGACGGTTGGGAAAACGGGAGGCAAGCTCGGCCTTGAGTTTGTTCCAGGTTACGGCGGTCTCGACCAGTCGCGCGTAATACTCGGCATAACAGGCATCGGGCAGGCTCGCGGCGGCAAACGCGCGCTCGCCTTCAAAGCGTCCGGGAGTTACCAGCTTTCGGTTGTGCGGGCCGTGGTTGAAGTTGGTCAGCACATACAGGAAGCGAGGCGACGCATCGTCGGCAATGGCTTTCATGTGCGCATTGAGCGCGGCATCGAGAAACAACGCGTCGGAACTTGTCGTTTCGAATCGATTGACGTCGAAGGGCGGTTGAAAATCATCCGTGAAGAGGCGCTCGTCGATGCCGATGGAACGATAGAACCTGTCGTAGCTGAGAAAGCTGCGGCGGCAGCTCGACGTGAGCATGGTCCTGTATCCAAGGGCTGAGAGCGTCTTTGGCAGACTGCTATGGAAGCGGCCGGCTCCGCGCTTGAAGAGAAAATAGGCGTTCGAACCGAAGCTCGCGCTTGAAAGGCCGGTCAGCAGGCTGAATTCCGATTGCCACGATCCGCCACCGAAAATATCGACGTTGAGGCTGCCATGGAGACCGTCTTGCGGCGACAGGAACGATTCGACAATTGGCTCGACCGGAAGACCGAAGAGGCGCGGATCGAAGACCGATTCGTGCTGGATAACGATGATGTCGGGATAGTCGGGGTTGCGCGCCGGTACGGCCGCCATCAGCGGCAGCGGATCCTTGGCAATATCGCTCAGCGTCAGCCCGCCGAACTGCCGCCAGGAAAGCGGGTTCAGAAGGGAGGCGATGAAGCTCGAAAGAAAACAGCGGCGGAGAGCCGCGTTCCGCTGGAACGTAACCGGCCCGTCGCTCGCTTTGTAGGCCGCCGCCAGGCCGATACAGGCCATGCCGAAAAGGAGGAGTTGGAGTTCCAGGGAAACCGGCGGCCCGCGCACGTAGAAGATGGTCGCGGCCGCGGCCAGCATGAGAGCGACGCTTCCAGCGACAACAGCCGCCAATGCGACCGGATACTGCACCAACAGAAATGGAACGGTCCCCGCAAAAACCAGCGGCAGATCCGTTGCAATGAGCTTGAGCCCGCTGTGATCGTATTTGACTCTCGACGCTCCGAAAATTCCTGCCGCCAGGATCGATGACAGCAGTATCGCCCTTTCCAGATCGGTAACGACGAACAGCAGCACCGCGGTGCTGAAGCACAGCGCGGCACCAGCCAATTGAAGATGCTCGACGCTCCGTTCCGCCAACCAAAGGACGACGAGAGCGGTCACGATGATCAGAGCCAATGACATAGGGATAGGATGCCAGAGTAATGAATCGACGTCCACGACAGCGGAAGTCAAAACAGGCAAAGATGCCATTGGCGGAAGTGGCCAGACTCATTCAGCTTCCTTCATCCAACGCACGATCCGGGGCCAATATTCTTCAAGCGTCCGCCTCCCCATGAACAGGCTTAGATGACCGCACGGGGCGACCGCGTGGCGAAGAGATTCCGGCGGCGTTCCTACGAGCCGCTCCACGGCGAGCAATTGTTCCGGGGCGACCACGTCGTCGGCGCTCCCGGCCAGAAGATACATCGGAAGCCGCAGCCGCGAGAGGTCGATCTTTTCCCCCAAGGCGACGAAATTTCCGCTGGCGAGTTCGTTGCACTTGTACAGTTTCTCGACAATCTCGAGATAATATTTTCCGGGAACGTCGATCGTCCAGGAATTCCAATTCTTGAAGATGGCTTCGAGCCGCGCGAATTCCGGCGAGCCGATCGGCTGATCAATCTGCAGGGAGGCGCGAATATCGTTCGCGTCAGTCTCGCTCCCCCAGAACGGCGCGATCTTGCGGCCGATAACGAGACCATCGCCTGACTTGACCAGGCTCTCGAACACGACCCGGGGGGTCGCCTCGGCGATCACCGACAAACCGGATTGCTGCGCAGCAATATCAATCGGCGCGCCGGCCATCACAAGCTTGCGTACCTTGGCCGGGAATCGTCCCGCATAGACCAGGGACAGCCACCCGCCCTGGCAAAGCCCCACGAGATCAACCAGGCCACCGACATGATCGACAAGGACATTGAGATCGGCAAGATATTCGTCGATTCCGAGAAATCGCATGTCGGCGCTGGCAGAGCGCCAATCGGCCATGAACAGTCGTTCAATGCCGGCTCCACGCAGGGCAGCAACGAGACTGTGTCCGGCTGCAAGGTCGGCAATAGCGGCTCCATGCAGCGCGAGCGGCGGGCACAGCAGCGTGGGAACGCCGCTCTCGGCCACAGTAAAGTCACGAAGCCGGACTGTACGCAGCTCCAGCGCAATCCTGCTCGGCGTGGCTCCTTCCGGCTCTTGCGGAGTACGGGCGTCATCCGCATCGGCTGAGAAGCCCAGCAGATGCGCCGCTACGGACGAGGCGGTTTCAGTGGCCGATGCAACGACGAACGCAGGCCAGAAGAACGCCGCATAGGGGAATTGATCGCCTGGATACCGATCCATTTGATAAATGTCCGGTGCGCCCCCGCGCAATAGCCTAGCACTTTTCGCTGGGCATCGAGCGGAGAAATGGAACAACCGGGCTCAGCTGCTGGCCAGCCGATGTCCCGCCGCCGCCTGCTTCTTGGCGCGCGGCAGGAATGGCTTCAGCGGCCGCTTGATGGCGCCCGCGCAGGCACGGACGATGGTCTTGCCGCCGTCGGTCCAGGTCTGCGTGCCCTTGAGCGTGGCGCTGCGCCGCACGAAGCTGCCGCTGTATTTCGCCTCGTACGCGCGGCTGCCGCTTTTCCAACTGCCCTGAAGATCGATCTTCTGGCCGTCGATCTTTCCGGTGCCCTGCTCCGCCGCGGGCTCGACGGCTGCGTTGCGCAGCCGCACCACATGCGTATATCGCGCGGCGCCACCGGCGATCGTGACCTCGATGGCCTCGCGCATCTTGCCGCTCGTAAACGGCAGCTTGTCGCACACCAACGTGCCGCGATAGGTGGCGTCGAGCACTTCGGACGCAACTGACGTGCCCATCGCCGTCATCATCGCCGCCGCCAGCACCGCATGTCTCGCCCGCACCATTGCCGCCCCCCTTGGTGAATTCTCGTGTCTTGTCGCACCGAGCCGTCCAAAAGAGCTTCCGCCGCGTCATGCAATCCGCATCGTACTGGGCTCAACCTGGTACGTCGATGGGGCTGACGCCGGCTTCGCTACTGCAACATGCAGCGATAGCCTACATCCGGGATGGGGCGGAGTGTGTTGCAGCGATCGATAGTCACTGATTCCGGCGGCCCGCGACGACATCGCGATACAGGGCGGCGTAGCGGCTTGCCCGATTGCGCCAGGATACATCCGTCGACATGCCATTGTGCTGCAACCTTCGCCAGGCTTGCTGGTCGTGCCACAAGATGTTGGCTCGGTGCAGGGCGCCAGCGAGAGCATCAGTCGTGACTGGCCCAAACGTGAAGCCGGTTGCAGCGCCACCGGCTGCCTCGTCCACGTCAATGACGGTGTCCGCAAGGCCGCCGACCTGTGATACGATCGGGATAGCGCCATATCGCAAGGCGCAAAGCTGGGTCAAGCCGCATGGTTCGAAGCGTGAGGGCACGACGAGGGCGTCCGCTCCCGCTTGAATGAGATGGGCGAGCGCTTCGTCGTAGCCGATCAGAACCGCTATCTGGCCCGCGTTCGCTTTCGCGGCGGCTTGATAATGATGCTGGAGATCCGCATCTCCGCTCCCGAGCAAAGCCAATTGCATTCCTTCGCCGAGGATGGTCGGGAGGTTCTCGAGCAGGATATCCAGTCCCTTCTGCCAGGACAGCCGACTTACCACGCCCAGCAGCGGGGCGTTCGGGGATGGATCAAGACCAAGCCGGCGCTGGAGCGCCAATTTATTTGCCGCACGGGACTCCAGCCCTGTCGCGCTGAAACGAGCGGCGATGTCGGGATCGGTTTCAGGATTCCAGACCGACAGATCAATGCCGTTGAGGATGCCGCTCAGGACCTGCGATCGTTCGCGCAGCAACCCACCCAGCCCCATGCCTGCCTCATCTGTCTGAATCTCGCGCGCATAGGTCGGCGAAACCGTCGTGATGCGATCGGAGTATTGCAGGCCCGCTTTCAGGAAGCTGATCATTCCATAATATTCAACGCCGTGAATCGAGAAAGACTCAGGCGGCAAGCCGAACACATCGAGCATGTGATGCGGAAACTTGCCCTGGTAGGCTAGATTGTGAACCGTCATTACGGTGGCGGGTCGGGGCCGGCGGGCATGGTGCAGATAGGCCGGCGCCAGACCGGCCTGCCAATCATGGGCGTGCACGACATCAGGCACGAACGAGGGAACGGCGCCCAGACCGATGTCGGCCGCCATCCGCGACAGCGCGGCAAAGCGCACGCCGTTATCAGGCCAATCCTTGCCGTCCGGAGTGACATAGGGGTTGCCGGGCCGCGCAAAGAGATGCGGCGCGTCGAGCACGAATAGATCGAGATTCCCGTGCATGCTGCCGAGCAGGCGCGCCGGCCCGCCAAAAAAATGCTGGACATGGAGCAGCTCTTCCACGACCGGAAGCGCCTTGATGACATCGGGATATCCCGGCACCAGGGTCCGCGTTTCGATGCCGTCCGCGCGCAACGCGGTCGGGAGCGCGCCGACGACATCGGCAAGCCCCCCCGTCTTGACAATCGGATAGATTTCAGAGGCGACGCTGAGAACGCGAAGCAACGTCATGCATCGAGCCTGTCGATCATCGGCTGCGTGATGAGCGTGATACCTTGCGAGGTGGTGCGAAAACGCTTTGCATCGAGTTCGGGATCTTCGCCGACGACGAGACCTTCCGGGATTCGAACGCCGCGGTCGATCACGACATTCTTCAACCGTGCATGCCGGCCCACATTCACGTAAGGCATGACGACGGCATTTTCCATGTTCGCATACGAATTGACGTGCACCCCGGTGAAAAGCAGGGAGCGGCGCAATGCGGCGCCGGATATGATGCATCCTCCGGAGACCAGCGAAGCCACCGCCTGTCCGCGCCGCGTCTCCTCATCGTGAACAAATTTGGCCGGAGGCGTGATCTCGGCATGGGTCCAGATCGGCCATGTACGGTCGTAGATATCGAGCTCAGGGGCAACGTCGGTGAGGTCGATGTTGGCGGCCCAGTAGGCATCCACGGTTCCGACGTCCCGCCAATAGGCCCGTGGATCGCCGTCGGATCTGACGCAGGAGGTGGAGAATTGGTGCGCCACCGCCCGGCCGTTCTTGACGAGATAGGGAATCAGGTCCTTGCCGAAATCGTGGCTCGAATTCGGGTCGTTCGCGTCACGCCGCAACTCGTCGAACAGGAATTTCGTATCGAATACATAGATCCCCATGCTGGCCAATGACATGTCGGGCTTGCCCGGCATCGGCGGCGGATCGGCCGGCTTCTCGAGAAAGGACAGGACGATTCCATTGTCATCCACATCCATGATCCCGAAGCCGCTCGATTCCGCGCGCGGCGTCTCGAGACAGCCGATGGTGACGTCGGCGCGCTGCTCGACATGCTGCTTCAGCATGCGTTCGTAGTCCATCTTGTAGATGTGATCGCCGGCGAGCAGCACGATGTATTTGGCATCGTGCGACTCGATGATGTCGATGTTCTGATAAACGGCGTCAGCCGTTCCGAGGTACCAGTTCGTCTCGGAGACGCGCTGGCTCGCCGGCAGGATATCGAAACTCTCGTTCCGCTCCGGACGAAAGAAGTTCCAGCCCATTTGCAGATGCCTGATCAGACTGTGGGCCTTGTATTGGGTTGCAACCGCGATCCGGCGAATGCCGGAGTTCACCGCGTTGGAAAGGGCAAAATCGATGATGCGCGATTTTCCGCCGAAATAGACCGCCGGCTTGGCGCGCTTGTCGGTAAGCTCCAGCAGCCGGCTTCCGCGACCGCCCGCAAGAACGAAGGCGAGGGCATGGCGTGAAAGCGGCTCGTTCGTCATCGTGGCCATTTTGTCCTCCCTGGAACCTGAACGCACACCCCCGGCACCTTCTCTTGTCCGGAAGGCAGGATCGAGGGCCACGGGCCGATAGTAGCGGGACGAGTAGTCGATCGGATAGAGGGATGTAAAAGGCCGAATTCCGAAGCTTGTTCCGTCCAGGGAAGCAGGTGTTCGCCTGGTTCGCGGTTCCGCCGGGTCGAGTGACGGCTTCAGGCGCGCACGGAACGCCGTAAAATGCGGACCCTGCGCACCGGGAAGAGGACCGAGTTAGACGGCGATCCCTGCGGCGCTGGCGATCAGCTCGAAGGAGCGTAGCCGCTTGGCGTGATCGTAGACGTCGGACACGATCATGAGCTCGTCGGCGCCTGTTTCCGCAATCAGCGCGTCGATGCCTGAACGAATCGTCTCGGGCGAGCCCACGATGGACCGCGCGAGCATGCCCATCGCCTGGGCTTTTTCCGCAGGCGACCAGTAGCTCTCGATGTCGTCGATCGGCGGCTGGCTGAGGCCGCGCGCGCCGCGGAAGATGTTGGTAAAGGACATCTGTTGCGTCGTCGCCAGCCGGCGCGCCTCGTCATCGCTGCCGGCCGCAATGATGTTGACGCCGACCATCGCGTAGGGACGGTCGAGCTGCTCGGACGGCTTGAAGCGGGCGCGGTAGATCTGCAGCGCCGGGATCAGCAATTCGGGCGCGAAATGCGAGGCGAAGGCATAGGGCAGCCCGAGTTCGGCCGCCAACATCGCGCCGAAATTGCTCGATCCCAGAATCCATAACGGCACTTCCGTGCCTGCCGCCGGCACCGCGCGGATGCGCTGATTGGGACCGGCCGGCGCCAGGAAGGCCTGCACCTCGAGAACGTCCTGCGGGAAGTTCTCGGCGGCTTCCGGCGTGCGGCGCAACGCGCGCAGCGTGAGCTGGTCGGTGCCGGGGGCGCGGCCCAGCCCAAGATCGATGCGGCCGGGAAACAGCCGCGCCAGCGTCCCGAACTGCTCGGCGATGACGTAGGGCGCATGGTTGGGAAGCATGATGCCGCCCGCGCCGACACGGATGGTCTTCGTTCCCGCCGCGATATGGCCGATCACGACCGACGTCGCCGCACTCGCGATGCCGGGCATGTTGTGATGCTCCGCCACCCAGATACGGCGATAGCCCCAGGCCTCGGCATGAACCGCAACATCGCGGGCGTTATCGAGCGCGCCCCGCGCATCGGTCTCTTCGGTGACGCGGACGAGATCGAGGATAGACAGTGTCGGCATGGAAACTCCCGAACGAAACCACTTGAAATGACGCCGCCGAGATATCCGGCGCGTCCTGCTTGTCCGAAACGGCAGGCTTCATCCGATTCTTCCGTCCCCATATGGATATTGTGCCTGTGCGGGTCAATCTGCCGGGACGGCATAGCGGCCACGACTTCGTTGCGGGCACTTAATCGCCTCAACAAACCAGCCGGCGGGCGATAGGATCGTCCCGGTCATTCGAAGGCGGCGTAGATGGCAATTGGTGCTCCCCAGCGTATCCGGATCCAACTCGCGGCTGGGGTCATTTCGGCAGTCTGTGCGTTTCATGCAATTGCCCATGCGGCTGATAAAGTGTCGCTCGGCGAGCAGACGATCCGCTGGAGCACCGTCAAATACGCGACCACTGAGGAGAACGGGCTGGTCAGCGGGTCGCTCGACAAAAACACCATCGTCGATCGCACATTCCACGCCCGCGTGATCGAGAACCGTTATCTGAAGGTCGTGCTGCTGCCCGAATTCGGCGGACGGATTCTTTCCATCATCTACAAGCCAACCGGCCACGAACAGCTGTATCGCACGCAAGTGGGCGTGCCCTATGGCATGGGCGGTGACATCTTCTATTACGACTGGCTGATGGTGTATGGCGGCATCTTCCCGACCTTTCCGGATGCCGAGCACGGCAAGACGTGGCTGAAGCCGTGGGATTTCAGGGTCGTGAAAGAGAGTGCTGATGAAGTGACGGTGGCGATGTCGCTGACGGACAATTTCGAGTATTCGGCAGCACCGGGGAAATTCAGCAAGGGCGCCACGGGAATCGAAGCGACATACTACGTGACGCTGAAAGCCGATCGCGCCGCGGTCGATGCACGATTGGTGCTGAAAAATCCGAACGACAAAGCGATCCCGTACGAATACTGGACCTGCACGACGCTGGCGCCGGGATCGGATCCGAACAATCCAAGGACGACCGGAGCTGCCGAAATCATCGCGCCGATCTCGACCTACCGCACGCCCGCATGGTCGAAGAACCTGGCCGAAGGCGAGAAGAGCGCCGGCCCGGGCACCAGCCGTTTCGAAAAACTGCGCTATTTCAGGAATTGGCCGACGATGGGCATCGCCTATGCGGCGCCGGATATGCAGGGCGGGAATTTCTGGGGGGTGATCAACCACGACAATGAAGAGGGGATCATCCGCATCGCGGACAACACGATCACGCGCGGCCTGAAAATGTGGACGTGGGGATATCCTTCGTTCACCAACGAAACCGACCAGCGCAGGGATCCGAACCCGGCCCGCCCCTACGTCGAATTATGGGCGGGGGTGTCGGACGAATTCTTCCACAGCGCCGAATTTCCCGCAGCGAGCGAGGTATCGATTACGGAAACCTACAGCCCGACCGTCGGCATGAGCAACGTGACGCATGCGAACGAAAATATCCTGATCAATCTCGCGGCCGAGGCGTCCGGCGTGAACCTCCAGTTCTTCAGCATCGAACCGGCTGCGCCGTTGCGCATCGTCCTGAAACGCGGCGACGCCATCTTGTTCGACGATGCCATAACGGCCGATCCGAAGAACGGAAACCGCATTTTTGCTAAGATTCCTGACGGCCGCAGCGACGAACAGATTCAACTGACGATCAGGACCGCGGAAGGCAAGGAGCTGATTGCAGCCGGTGCAGTGGTGCGATAGCGCGGCAGTTGATCCCCCAGTGAATAGAAGACGCACAGCGCCAGGCTCGACCACACCGCCAGGCTGAAATACAGCGACATCCAGGCAATCTCTTCCTTCCACTCGGCGATGTCATGCGTCACGATCCAGCGCGTGCGCACGTCGCGCAACCCATCGAGCGGCTTCAACAGCGCATTGCCGTCGGCGACATCGGCCCGCCATCGGTTCATGTACATGGGCACGTCGACGGTCATCAGAAACGCCAGATAGAAGGCGATCCCAACGACCGTGACGATCAGGATCGCGCGCACCGCGCCGTCGAACTCCGGCAGCAGGCGGCAGAGCCCGACGCCGATGATGAAGAAGACGACGGCCCAGATCGAATTCTCGATGGCGTTGTTCAGATATTTGGTGGTCAGCACCGCGTGCCATGAGAAGCATTCCGCGATCACGATCAGCGGCACGATCACCCAGGCGGCGGCCACGGTGGTATCCGCGCCCGTCATGGTGCCGAGCTGATGCAGGATGATCGCCCACTGCGCCGCGAAGGCGATCTCCGCCACGGTGGCGACCGAGCGGCCGACGAACACGCTCGACAGCCAGGTGTCGAACAGGCAGATCCGCTGCACGTCCGCGCGCGGCAGGAACGACCGGAACGCGCAGCCGAACACATAGGCAGCAGAGAGCAACAGCATCAGCTCGACGCCGGACGTGCTGCCGGGAGTTCCGATCGGCTGGCCATGGAGCTGGCGGTACAGCACGAACCAAACCGCGATATTGGCGCTACTGACCAGCGTCAGCATGCCCCACCACCGGACCACCGGATTCGACCAGGCCAGGGAGGCTGGTTGCGCGCGCCATTCCAAACTCATCGACCGCTCCAAATATTATCGAACTGACATTTGATTGTATTATTTGTGTCACGAATCGAAACCGTTTGCACTGTCATAAGACTGTCATAATTCGCGGGCCGCGCCCGGCCAGATGCGCAATCCCAATCAAGCGAAGCCGATCGCCGCTTGCTAATGAAAATCCATGTCGCTGACTGCAAAAGTAATCTGGATGATCGAACGGAATCTCGGCAACGAGCTTTCGCTGTCCGATATCGCCGACGGATGCGGCGTGTCGAAATTTCACATGGCGCGTGCGTTCGAAGCGCGCGTCGGGATGCCAGTCATACAGTATGTGCGGGCGCGCCGCCTGAGCAACGCGGCCGAGAGGCTGGCGGAAGGGGCGACCGATATTCTCAGCGTGGCGCTCGACACCGGCTATGCCTCGCATGAGGCGTTCTCGCGCGCATTCAAGGCCCAGTTCGACCGCACGCCTGAGGCGGTGCGCAAACATGGAACAACAAAGGAGCTGAACATGATGAAACCCACGAGCATTCAGGACACGGCGTCGGCCAAGGAAACCATCGAGCCCCGGATCGAGAAGCTTGGCGCCTTGACGGTTGTCGGGCTATCGCGCCGGCAAAACCTCGCGAACGCGCAGGCGATCCCCGGTCAATGGCAGCAGTTCATGACCATGTACGAAGAGATCGACAACAAGGCCGAGACGATTCCGGTCAGCGTCACGACCGACATGGATGGCGATGGGAATTTTTCATACCTGGCGGGCGTCGTCGTGTCGTCCGCCGGCACGCCGCCAAAGGGCCTCGTTGCCCAAAGCGTCCCTGCGCAGACCTACGCAGTCTTCACGCATTCCGGACACACCTCCGAGATTCCCAAGACCTACGCCGCGATCTGGGACCAGTGGGTTCCGCAAAGCGGAAAGGTCGTTTCCGACGGCCCCTGGCTCGAAAAGCATCTGCCGACGTTCAATCCGCGAACCGGCCTTGGCGGCATCGAGATATGGATACCGGTGATGTGAACCGGGCCTTCGCCCCGCGCGCGCCCTGCCCCGCCGATTTTGACCGGTTTTGCTCCCGGCCGCCGTCTGCTAACGGTTAGCCAGACGATGGCCGAAGCCGGCATCACACAATGGAGCACGCGAGCAATGATTGAAACGATTGGCATCATCGGGGCGGGTACGATGGGGAACGGCATCGCGCAGATCTGCGCGGCGGCCGGCCTCCAGGTGACGATGATCGACATCTCGGATGCCGCGGTCGCCAAGGGAATGGCGACGGTCACCGGCAGCCTGGAGCGCCTCGTCAACAAGCAGAAGATGACCGATGCCGACCGGCAGGCCGCCTTGGCGCGCATTACCGCGACGACGGACAATGGCAAGCTTGCCAATTGCGACCTCGTGATCGAAGCCGCGACCGAGCGGGAGGATTTGAAGATCAAGATCCTCAACGATCTTTGCGCGACGCTGAACCCGCGCGCGATCGTCGCGACCAACACCTCCTCGATCTCGATCACGAAACTGGCCGCCGCGACCGACCGTCCGGACCGCTTCATCGGCATGCACTTCTTCAATCCGGTGCCGCTGATGGCGCTGTTGGAGCTGATCCGCGGCCTGCAGACCTCCGACGACACTCACGCCAAGGCTGAAGAGTTTGCCAAGCGGGTCGGCAAGGTGCCGATCACGGCGAAAAACAGCCCGGGCTTTGCGGTCAACCGCATCCTGTGCCCGATGATCAACGAGGCGATCTTTGCGCTGCAGGAAGGCATCGCGACCGCCGAGGACCTCGACGCCGGCATGAAGCTCGGCTGCAACCACCCGATCGGCCCGCTGGCATTGGCCGACATGATCGGTCTCGACACCATGCTGTCCGTCATGGAGGTGTTCTATAACGGCTTCAACGACCCGAAATACCGGCCGGCGCCATTGCTGAAGGAAATGGTCGCCGCCGGCCATCTCGGCCGCAAGACCGGCAAGGGGTTTTATAATTACGGCAAGTCCGCTTAGGCGGTTTTAGCCTGCGTTATCGCCGATGGTCCGCGTCCAGTGGACCGTCGTGCGATTCTGGCCGGCACCGCCAAAAGCCCTTTCGCTTAAAACTCCGCGTGACCCTGCGGATCGACCAGCCGGTTGATCCGTTGCGCGGCAGCCATCCCGAACCGCACCGTCATCTGCTTGCGGGTCGGCGCGGCCAGACGATGCTCGGGCGCCTCGCAATGCAGATGGGCGCCGTAAGCATCCGCGATGATCAGACCGGTGCCTTCAGGGAAAATCTCGCACGGCAGATCCTGCGTGAAGGCAAAGAACAGCCGGTCGCAATGCATCCGGTAGTCCTGCCACTTACTGTCGGCGCGCAGATCCTCCACCGACGACTTGATCTCGACGATCCAGATCTCGCCCTTGTCGTTCAGCGCTACCAGATCGGCACGCCGCCCCGAGGGCAGCGGCAGCTCGCTGATGCAGGAAAAACCCAATGTTCGCAGCATCCTGGCGGTACCGCGCGCGATCGCCATCGCCGTCTCCGACTGGCGGCGGTCCGGCGGCGGCACAAGGCTGACCTGGCGGGCGGGCGATTCCATGCCGGTAGCCTACCCGATTCCGCCGCAGCCGCCAGCCGGGCGATGGCGCCGAATGCGCCGCAAATTCGTACCCACCCCGCCTTGATTTGGACCACACGCCACCGTGAAGCCAAGGGAACCTGGGTTCCGAGGGACGGAACACATGGAGGAGAAACCATGAAGCAGCGCTTCAGGTATCAAGGCATCACGCTTCGCTCGCTCGCTTTCGCTCTCGCTACCCTGCCCCTGACTGCCGGCCTGTCACAGGCCATCGCCAAGCCCGCCGTCGAAGTCGCCTTCGTTCTGGACACCACGGGCTCGATGGGAGGCCTGATCGAAGGCGCCAAGCGCAAGATCTGGTCGATCGCGACCGCGATCGTCGATTCCAATCCCGACGCCGATATCCGCATGGGCCTCGTCGCCTATCGCGACATCGGCGACGACTACGTCACCCGGAAGATCGAACTCACGCGCGACATCCAGGATCTCTACGCCAATCTCTTGGAACTGAAAGCCCGCGGCGGCGGCGACTGGCCGGAAAGCGTCAACGAGGCGCTCGATGTCGCCGTCAACAAGCTGCAATGGACCGCTGGTAGCGACACAAGAAGGATCGTGTTCCTGGTCGGCGACGCGCCGCCGCACATGGACTACGCGCAGGACACCAAATATCCGGTGACGCTGTCAGTCGCGAAACAGAAGGACATCATCGTCAACGCGGTGCTCGCCGGCAGCGCTGCCGACACTGAACGGGTGTGGCGCGATATCGCCCAGAACGGCAATGGCCGCTTCATCCCGATCCCGCAGGACGGCGGCCAGGTGGTCGTGATCGAGACGCCGTTCGACGAGGACATCATCATCCTGCAGCGCGAGATCAACGGCACCGTGATCCCCTATGGACCGCGCGCGATGCAGAAGCGCACCGAAGACAAGACCAAGCAATTGTCACAGGTGGCGGCAGCCGCACCGTCGCAGGCCTCCGAGATGGCGAGCTATATCAACAAGCGCTCCAGGACCACATCGGAAGCCGTCACCGGCGACGGCGACCTGGTCGCCGATGTCGGCTCCGGACGCAACAGTTTCTCCGCGATCAAGGAGGAAGACCTGCCGGACAATCTGCGGGCAATGAAGCCCGAACAGCGCGTCGACGAAGTCAACAAGCAGATGAAGCAGCGCAAGGAGCTCAACGACAAACTCGGCACCCTGGTGGCCAAGCGCGACAAATACGTCGCGGACGCGCGCGCCAAGGCGCCGCCGAAAGCGTCGTCATTCGACCGCGTGGTCGAGGACACGCTGAAGGCGCAGATCAAGCGGTAGACCAAATCCATCTGTCGTCATGCCCGGCCTTGCCGCCTTCGCTAAAGCTTCGGCGAGCCAATCACTTGTGGCCGCGTCGAAGCCTTGGCGGAGACGGGTGCCGGGCATCCACGTCTTCCTGCTGCGAAGCAAGACGTAGATGGCCGGGTCAAGCCCGGCCATGACGATGGATAATTCCGGGTGGAACTCTGCCCCCCTCTCGCCGCTTATCTTTCGGCCGCTGACGGCGATCGAAAGGCGGACCAATGAGGGCCGCCTGTGATTGATGACCTCTGGTACAAGAACGGCGTGATCTATTGTCTCTCCGTCGGCACCTATATGGATGCCAATGGCGATGGCATCGGCGATTTCAGGGGCCTGTTGCGGCGCCTGGACTACCTGCATGGACTCGGCATCACCGCGATCTGGCTGATGCCGTTCCAGCCGTCGCCCGGCAAGGACGATGGTTACGATATTTCGGATTATTACGGCGTCGATCCGCGCTACGGCACGCTCGGCGACTTCGTCGAATTCACCCATGGATGCCGGCAGCGCGGCATCCGCGTGATCATCGATCTCGTCGTCAATCACACCTCTGACCAGCACAGCTGGTTTCGAGAAGCGCGACGCTCGAAGGACTCACCCTACCGGGACTGGTACGTCTGGGCCGACAAGCGGCCGGCCAATGCCAATACCGGCATGGTATTTCCCGGCGTGCAGAAATCGACATGGAGCAGGGACAAGGAGGCGGGAGCCTGGTTCTTCCATCGCTTTTACGACTTCCAGCCAGACCTCAACACGTCGAACCCGCATGTGCAGGCGGAAATCCTCAAGATCATGGGGTTCTGGATTCAGCTCGGCGTCTCGGGCTTCCGGATGGACGCCGTCCCCTTCATCATCGCCACCAAGGGCGCCAAGGTTCGCAAGCCCGTCGAGCAATACGACATGCTGCGCTCGTTCCGCGAATTCCTGCAATGGCGGAAGGGCGACGCCATTATCCTGGCCGAAGCCAACGTGTTGCCGGAAACCGACATGGAGTATTTCGGCCGCGACGGCGACCGCATGCACATGATGTTCAATTTTCACGTCAACCAGCACATGTTCTATGCGTTGGCCTCCGGCGATACGAAACCGCTGGCGAAGTCGTTGGCGGCTACCAAGCCGCGGCCTGCCACCGCGCAATGGGGCTTGTTCCTGCGCAACCATGACGAACTCGACCTCGGCCGCCTCACCAAGGCGCAGCGCGAGAAGGTGTTCGGGGCATTTGGCCCCGACAAGGGCATGCAATTATACGACCGCGGCATTCGCCGCAGGCTGGCGCCGATGCTCGGCGGCGACCGACGACGGCTGGAATTGGCGTATAGTCTGATGTGCACGCTGCCGGGCACGCCTGTCATCCGCTACGGCGACGAACTCGCGATGGGTGACAACCTCGATCTGCCCGAACGCAATTGCGCCCGCACCCCGATGCAATGGTCGACCGAGCCGCATGCCGGCTTTACCGAAGGCGACCGGCCCTGCGCACCCGTGATCGACAAGGGTCCCTATGGCTACGAGCACGTCAACGCCGCCAAGCAGCGGCGTGACCCGAACTCGATGCTGAACTGGACCGAGCGCATCGTTCGGATGCGCAAGGAAGTCCCCGAGGTCGGCTGGGGCGACTTCAAGGTGATCACGGTGCGCGACCCGGCCGTGCTGATCATCCGCTACGATTGGCGCAATAATTCGGTGCTGTTCGTGCACAATTTCGACGAGAAGCCACGGGAGTTTTCGTTTGCGGTCGGACTTCCCGGCGAGACTGGCAAGCTTCTGGTCAATTTGCTGACCGAGGATCACAGCCGTGCCAACGAACGCGGCCGGCATACGCTGATGCTGGAAGGCTATGGCTACCGATGGTATCGGGTCGGCGGTCTCGACTATCTCTTGAAGCGCAGCGACATCGATACCGATGCAGCCGGCAAGACCAGCCATCCTGCTTGAAGCGTAGTATTCGCTACACGTCGTCCCTGCGAACCGCGGGGACCCATACGCCGTGACGTTCGTTGTCCTAGAAGGCATCTAACGCCAGCGCTTTCACCGATGGGCCGCGGCGTATGGGTCCCGGCTCAAGGCCGGGACGACACTATGTGGCGGGCGACGTTCCCAGGATAACGCCTTCATTGCCGCGCAAATCGAGCGCGCCTTGCACTTGCTCGCCCTGGCGGTCGAGAAAGGTCGACAGCAGGATTTCGCATCCAAAGCCGATCGAACTCGAGGCGACTGAAACGGGCTCGGCACCGAGATTCAATGCCACGATGACAGCATCGCTCTCGCCTTCGCGACGATAGAGCAGAATATCGCCTTGGGCGACGACCGGCTGATAAGCGCCGGTCGCGAGCTGCGGCATTTTCCTTCGAAGCGCTATCAATGCCTTGTAGAGGCGAAGAATGGAACCGGTATCGGCGTCAAGATTCGCGACGTTTTCATGGGTGTAATCGCCGGCCAGCGGCAGCCATGGTTCGGCGCATGAAAAGCCCGCGCCGGCCGTCGCATCCCACTGCATCGGCGTGCGGCAACCGTCACGACCGACACCGATACCCTGCACGTTCTTCTCGAAGGGGTCACGCACCTGATCCGGGGCGATCGCGACCTGATGCATGCCGATCTCGTCGCCATAGTAAAGCGTCGGCGTCCCCCGCAGCGTCAGCAACAGCATCGCGGCCACCCGTGCCTGCTCCCGTCCAACGCGGCTTGCGACCCTCGGGCGGTCGTGATTGCCGAGCACCCAGTTTGGCCACGCGCCCGCCGGCAACACGTGCTCATAGTCGGCGATGATCTTCTCGATCGAACGCGCACTCCACAGCGTCGAGAGTAGCGCGAAATTAAACGGCATCTGGGCGCCGGTGAGGTCATTGCCGTAGTAGGCAACGAGACGATGCAGCGGCAGATAGATCTCGCCGATCAAGACGCGATGATCGAATTCGTCGATCACGCGCCGCATCTCGGCGATGACCTCATGCACCTCCGGTTGGTCGGTGGAATATTGCGTCAGGATTTTCTCGTGCGGCGGCCGGCCTTCGATGAAATGCGGGTTGGGCGGATTATCGCGAAACTCGCCGTCCTTGATCAGATGCCAGATCACGTCGACCCGAAAACCATCTACACCCCTGCGGAGCCAGAACCGCATCACGTCGTAGATTGCCTCACGCACTTCCGGATTGCGCCAGTTCAGGTCCGGCTGCTGGCTGAGAAAGGCATGGTAATAATACTGATCCGATGCCTCGTCATATTGCCAGGCGCTGCCGCCGAATTCCGACAGCCAGTTATTCGGCGGCGCACCTTCCGCGCTTCCATCGCGCCAGACGTACCAGTCGCGTTTGGGATTATCACGCGACGCCCGGCTTTCGGCAAACCACGGATGCTGATCGGACGTGTGGTTCGGCACCAGATCAAGGATGACCTTGAGGCCGTTTTCATGCGCGGCTTCGACCAGCGCATCGAAATCGTCCAGGGCGCCGAACAGGGGATCGATGCCGGTATAGTTCGAAATGTCGTACCCGAAATCAGCCATCGGTGAGGGAAAGATCGGCGATAGCCATACGGCATCGATGCCGAGCGATCGCAAATACGGCAGGCGCCCGATGATCCCCCTGATATCGCCGACCCCGTCGCCATCGGAATCCTGAAACGACCGTGGGTAGATTTGATAGAAAATGCCGTGCCGCCACCAATTCCCGTTGTTCTGATTCATTGGAAAAAATCGCCTTACCGATGCTTGATCGAGGCAACGCCGAACCACGCTCGAAGTTCGGCCAAACGGAACATCCCAATCGCGACGCGGTTATGACCGGCCATCTGACGACCGGTTCCGGACTTGAAGATTCGCCATCCTCGCCTCCCGATTCGGCTTGGGATCGCCGGCCCACCCGGCTATCCTCGCCTTCGGGGGTACAGGACTGTGGTCGAATTCAGTTTTTTCGCGAACGCTTCGGGCGTGAGCGTGGCAGAGATTGCTGCACTCACGGGGGGAAGCCCGTGCGCGGGCGCCGACTTGTCCCGAATCATCACCGGCATCGCGCCGATCGACCGCGCCGGCGCTGACGATCTGACCTTCGTGAAAGACGCACAATACGCAGAAGCGCTCGCAACGTGCCAGGCGGGCGCCGTCCTGACCACCGAACGTTTCGCGCACCACGCGCCGACCGGGACCGCCGTGGTGAACGTGCGCAAGCCCTATGAGGCGTTCGTCACGGTCGCGCGGCATATGTATGGCAGTGCGCTGCGTCCGGTCTCGGCGTTCGGCACGCAGGGCATCGCGCCGAGCGCGGTCGTGCATCCGACGGCCCAGATAGGACCCGACGTGACGATCGATCCGTTCGCGGTGATCGGGCCCTCCGTCAAAATTGGCGCCGGCTCGCTGATCGCTGCGCACGCCATGATCGGCGAACGGGTTCAGATCGGGGCCGATTGCGCCATCGGCGCCGGCTGCGCGATCACCCACGCCCATATCGGCGACCGGGTGGTGATCCATCCCGGCTGCCATATCGGCCAGGATGGCTTCGGCTACGTGTCCGACGGCAAAGGCCATATCAAGATTCCGCAAATCGGGCGCGTCGTCATTCACAACGATGTCGAGATCGGATCGGGTACCAAGATCGACCGCGGCGGATTGCGCGACACCATCATCGGTGAAGGGACCAAGATCGATAATCTGTGCCAGATCGGGCACAATTGCAGCATCGGCCGCCATTGCATCATCGTGGCCCAATCGGGGCTGAGCGGCAGCGTCACCATCGAGGATTTCGTCGTGCTCGGACCGCGCACCGGCATCATCCCGCACGTCACCATCGGCAAAGGCGCGATGCTGCTTTCGAGGTCCACCGTTTACGACAATGTCCCCGCCGGCGCGGTTTGGGGAGGCTTTCCCGCCCAGCCCAGACGGCAATGGATGCGCGAAGTGCTGGCGCTGCGGAACCTGGCCGGAAACAGGCGCCCGAAACCGGGCAGTCGGCGGGGCAAAACCTAGCCGGAGTTGGAGCTACCCTTCTGTGCGGCTCCAGATGCGCGAATCTTTCGCAAATCTTCCCCTTGGCGGCAGGCCAAAAATCGGCAATCTGCCGTCATGACCCAGGAAAACCCAGACCAAAATCAGAACCAAACCGATACTCCGCCGAAGGCCGGCGCGATCATCGTTCCGGTGACGCTGTTCGAGCAGAACTGCACCATCATCTGGCACGAGCCCTCGAAGAAGGCCGTGGTGATCGACCCCGGCGGGGACGTTGACAAGATCCAGGCTGCAATCAAACAGACCGGCGTCACGGTCGAGAAGATCTGGCTGACCCACGGCCATATCGACCATGTCGGCGGTGCTGCCGAACTGCGCGACGCCCTGGGTGTGAAGATCGAGGGGCCGCACATCGCCGACAAATTTCTGCTCGACAATGTCGTCTCGAGCGGCGAGCGCTTCGGCATGACCGGTGTGCGCAATTTCGGACCCGACCGCTGGCTCGACGAAGGCGATCAGGTCTCGATCGGCGATCTGACCTTCGACATCCTGCACTGCCCCGGCCATTCGCCGGGCAGCGTGGTGTTCTTCAACAAGGAATTGCGCTTCGCCCATGTCGGCGACGTCCTGTTCGCAGGCTCGGTCGGGCGCACCGATCTTCCCGGCGGCAGCCATGCGACGCTGATCAACTCGATCACGGAAAAGCTGCTGCCGCTCGGCGACGATGTCGGCTTCGTCTGCGGTCACGGCGCCGGCTCCAGCATCGGCCAGGAGCGGATGACCAATCCGTTCCTCACCGGCGAGATGTAAGCCGCAACCGATCCGGCGAAGGCGCGGATCTATTCTGGAAAAAGCGAAGCTTTCGCTATTTCATCAACCCGGCTGCCGTCAGCGCGCGGGTGATGACGGCGCCGACATCGATGCTGCGACGCCGCTCGGCCTTCGGCTTGGCGTGATGCACTGGCGTGGCCCGCGGCCACAATACGGCCGCGAGATCCGGCTCCGGCGCGGGCACCGGAACGGTCATTGCAATAGCGCGCTCGCGCGCTACCCCCGTCGGGGCAGCCTTTGCGGTCTTTTGTTCGACCTTGGGCTGGCGAATCCGTTCGGTCAGGCCGAAGAAATTTGCGATGTGATAGGACGATGAAATTCCCGCCTCGATCAGGAACGCGCCTTCGGCGCCATACGGCTCATCATTGCCGCTGATGCCAAGCGGCGTGCCGTGGGCCATGTCGGTGATGGTGTAGGATTCAACGACGGTTTCGCCGTCGTCATTCCACCAGACGTCGCGGGGGTGGCCGTCGACTTCACCTGATGACATCGGCTCATGCGGCAGAGCGTGCAGATCGAGCCACTGCTTGACGATCTCGTCCGCATTGGCCGGGTTCACGGTGCGATCGGCGCTGCCGTGCCACACCGACAATTTCGGCCACGGGCCCTTGTGCGTGGAGGCGTTGCGAACCAGGTCGCCCAGTTCGGCTGCGGGACGTGACGGCGATTGCATCATGCCGCTGAGCGCTTCGCGCACGTTGCTGGCAATGCCGTACGGAAGACCGGCGATGACGGCGCCGCCCGCGAACACGTCCGGATAGGTCGCGAGCATGACCGTCGTCATGGCGCCCCCGGCGGAAAGCCCGGTCACATAGATGCGGCGGGAATCGATATTGTGATCGCTGACCATCCGCGCGATCATTTGCCGGATCGAGCCGGCTTCGCCGCTATCGCGCGCCACGTCTTCCGGATTGAACCAGTTGAAGCAGGTGTTGGCGTTGTTCGATGCCTGCTGTTCGGGCAGCAGCAACGCAAAGCCATAGCGCTGCGCCAGCGTCGACCAGCCGGTGCCGAGATCATAGCCGGCCGCGGTCTGGCCGCAGCCATGCAGCACGACGACCAGCGCCGGCGCAGGCGAGAGGTGCTCGGGTACGAACGAAAACATCCGGAGCGCGCCGGGATTCGAGCCGAATTCGTTAATTTCGACCAGCGGGCTGTGCGCCACGCTGCGGCCAAACCCAGCCAAGCCATTGAAGGCGCTCAGCTTCGGAAAATGGCGCAGGAATTCGACGTTCTTGGCGAGGGTCAACTGCAGCTCCTGGGGAGTGATCGTTCAGCTAACGACACTCCAACCAGATAGTTGCTGCAGCGCAAAATAAAAAGACCGTGCCCTGTCATTCCCCAGAATTGAATTTTCGTTATCGACGTTAATTTGTCATCCGGCAGTCGCGCGCCGCATCCATGTCAGGAATGCGGCACTTGCCATGATCGACAATGCGAACAGCGCGCACGTGGCAACCAGCGCCAACCGCGCCGAGCCGGACGCTTCGATCGCAAAGAATACCGCGCCGATCGCAGCGACGCCGGCGGCATTCGCGATCTGCGCAATGGTGCCGTACATGCCGGAGCCCGCACCCGCACTCGCCGGCTTCACGGTCGAGAGCACCGCGCTCGACAACGGCGCCATCACCAATCCCTGGCCGTAGCCGAAAATCGTCAGCACCAGCGCCAGCACGCTTGCGGGCGGCGCGCCGAGCCATTCGATCACGACCACCAAGGCGGCAAGGCCTGCAAGCTGCACCGCGCAGCCTTCGACCAGCACCAGCGAGCCGCGATGCCTGGCGCGCACGCCGCTGTGGCGCGACGCGATCACAAACGTCAGCGCCAGCGGGATGAAGACGAGTCCGGCCTGCAGCGGCGGAATATGCAGCGCCTTCTGCATGAACATGGTCATGATCAGATAGAATGACAGGTTGGCAAAGAAGAAAAAGAACACCGCGGCGAGCCCGCGCATGAACGCCAAATCCGACAGCAGTGCCAGATCGATCAGCGGCATGCCGCCCCGGCGCGCGACCAAACGTTCGAGCCGCAGGAAGCCGGCAATAATTGCGACGCCCGCCGCCATCGCCAGCCAGACCCGGGGCGACCAGTGCAAATCATGGCCGAACAATAGCGGGCCGATCAGGCATAGCAGCCCGGCAAACAGCACGACCGCGCCTGATATATCCAGCCGCGTGCCCGCGCGCCGCGGCACCGTCGGCATCAGCCGCATGGCGGCGGCGATGATGATCATGCCGAACGGCACGTTGACGAAGAAGACCGCGCGCCAGCCGAGGCCGGCGAGATCTGCTGTCACCAGCAGGCCGCCGAGCAGGAAGCCGGCCGCACCGGCCAGCCCGAGCACGACGCCATAAATGCCGAACGCGCGGCCGCGCGAATGATCGGCAAACAACAGATGAAGGGTGGCAAGCACCTGCGGCACCATCAACGCCGCGGTGGCGCCCTGCGCCAGCCGCGCCACGATGAGTTCGGGGCCAGACTGCGCCAGTCCGCACCACAGCGAGGTGACGGTGAAGCCGAACACGCCCGATATGAAGACGTTGCGCGTGCCGAAGATGTCGCCGAGCCGGCCGCCGGTGACCACCAGCGTGGCGTAGGCGATCAGATAGACCGCGATCACGGCCTCGATCTGGGCTGAGCTTGCGTTCAGCTCGGCCGCAATGGTCGGGATCGCGACATTGACGATGAAAGCGTCGACCCCGAACATGAATTGCGCGGATACGACGATCGCGAGCACCCACCAGCGACGCGATGAATCGACGGGGTTTGTGACGATCTGGTGCATCGGCAGCGGCCTTGTCCGAAATCTGTTGCACGCATCCGTTACAGCTTTCGGTCATGCGGGCGATTACCCCGGAGGTAAGGGGGACGGGAATTTGGCCCGATTGCTGCATGGCAATTGGAGCTTCCTGCAATTTTTTCAGGCGTTTGCACGTTCGGGACGGCCTTGATGTACGACTATGACATGCTGGTGATCGGGTCCGGCCCTTCCGGGCGCCGCGCCGCCGTGCAATTCGCCAAGCTCGGCAAATCCGTGCTGGTGGTCGAGAAAGGCCGGCGGGTCGGCGGCGTTTCCGTGCATACCGGCACCATCCCCTCCAAAACCTTGCGCGAAACCGTGCTCAATCTGTCGGGCTGGCGCGAGCGCGGCTTTTACGGCCGGTCCTACCGGGTGAAACAGGACATCGCCGCCGAGGATTTGATCGTGCGGTTGCAGAAGACGCTCGATCACGAGGTCGAGGTGCTCGAACATCAGTTCAGCCGCAATTTGGTGCGCACCGCCGCCGGCGAAGCGCGCTTTGTCGGCCCGCATCAGATCGAGGTGACGGCGGCAAACGGCGAGACGCGCATCGTGTCCGCCGCCCACATCCTGATCGCCTGCGGCACGCGGCCGTTCCGCCCCGATTACGTGCCGTTCGACAGCAGGACCGTGTTCGACTCCGACGAGATCATCGACCTGCCGAAACTGCCGCGCAGCCTGGCCGTGATCGGCGCCGGCGTGATCGGAGTCGAATACGCCACTATTTTCTCCGCGCTCGACGTCGTGGTGACCTTGATTGAACCGCGCGCGACGTTCCTTGATTTCATCGACAAGGAACTAATCGACGAATTCATGCACGAATTGCGCGACCGCAATGTCGCGCTGCGGCTCGGCTCGGCGGTCAATTCGATCGAGCATCATGCCGGCGGCGGCATCCAGACCAAGCTTGCCGACGGCCGCGTCGTGACCTCGGAAATGCTGCTGTTCGCGGCGGGACGCGTCGGCGCCACCGACCGGCTCAATCTCGGCTCGGCCGGGATCGAGGTCGATCACCGCGGCCGCATCACGGTCGATCCTCTGACGCTGCAAACCTGTGTGCCGCATATCTATGCCGCCGGCGACGTGATCGGCTTTCCGAGCCTCGCCTCGACCTCGATGGAGCAAGGCCGGGTCGCCGCCTGCCACGCGCTCGGCATGGAGCCGCTGGCGCCGCCGGAGTTCTTTCCCTACGGCATCTATTCGGTGCCGGAGATTTCGACCACGGGGCTGACGGAAGAAGAGGTGCGGACGCGCGGCATCCCTTATGAGGTCGGCGTCGCGCGCTTCCGCGAGACCTCGCGCGGCCACATCATGGGGCTGAACAGCGGCATGATGAAGATGATCTTCTCGACCAAGACCCGCCGCCTGCTCGGCGTGCACATCCTCGGCGAAGGCGCCACCGAGCTGATCCATATCGGCCAGGCCGTGCTCAACCTCAAAGGCACGATCGACTATTTCATCCAGAACACGTTCAACTACCCGACGCTGGCGGAAGCCTACAAGATCGCCGGACTGGATGCGTGGAACAGGATGACGAGGTAAGCTTCGTCATTGCGAGCGAAGCGAAGCAATCCATGTCACCGCGCAACGGATGGATGGATTGCTTCGTTGCTCCGCTCCCTTGCGCAAACGCTTCGCGTTGTCGCAGGCAATGACGGCTTCGGTTTTTCTCTGCGATCGCATCAGATCGCCTTCAGCTTCCGATACGCAAACCACACCATCTTCAGCAACAACCAGCCGTCGCGGAAGCGCGAGATCTGGGTCTCGCCGAACGTGCGGGCCTTGTAGTGGATCGGCGTCTCGATGATTTTCAGATTCTGCTTGGCCGCACCGAAGATCAGATCGAAATCGCCGAATGGGTCGAAATTTCCGAAATAGTGCCGCTCGCGCGCCAGCGTCTCATAATCCCGCCGCAGCAGAACCTTGGTGCCACACAGCGTATCCGTCAGCCTCGTATTGACGAGATAGCTGAACAGGTAAGCAAAGCAGCGGTTGGCAATCAGATTAAGCGGGCGCATCGCCTCCTGTTCCATCGGATAGATCAGGCGCGTGCCGTTGACGAATTCGGCTTTGCCGCACTCGATCACGGTGTGATATTTCGGCAGCGCTTCCGGCGGCATGGTGAGGTCGGCATCCAGGATCATCAGCACGTCGTTCTTCGCCGCGGCAAACCCCTTGCGCACGGCGTCGCCCTTGCCCTTACCGTCCTGTTTCAGGACCTTGATGTCCCAGCTGTCGCGATAGGCATCGCGCACCCGTTCGCACTCCTCGAACGTGCCGTCGCTCGAATTACCTTCGACGAACAATATCTCCTGCGCGGAGCCGAAGCGTGGCATCCGCCGGATCGCGTTTTCGATGTTTCCCTTTTCGTTGCGGCAGGGGATGAGAATGCTTGCGGAGAATTTCCGGTCGGGAAACTGCCGGACCGGACGCCCCACCAGATAGGTGCGCAGGCCGAGCTGCCTGATCCCCGGCAGCGGCGCGATGTAGCGGTTGATGAGCGGACCGATCCCAAAGAGGCGCAACGGAACTAGTTGCCGTTTCTCCTGGCTGATCACCTCAAAATCCGCCAAATCCATCAGATTGAAGAAATCGACGGTCGCGATGTAGTTGACCTCGGATTGCCGGCTCTTGAATTTCAGGAACTCGCCCAGTTTGAGGACGGGTTCCCATAGATGGGAATAATAGGAAATGACGATACGCGTCGATGGCGAGCATAACCGGTGCGCGCGTCTGAGCGTACCATCGATGTCCTCGAACATGCCGATGGTGTCGGCAATGACCACATAATCGAAAGGCCCCTCGATCGTGTCCAGCGTGGCCGCCTCTTCCGCGTCGCCGAGAACGAACGTCAAACCTGGATGTGTCGCTCTCGCCTTGGCAACGGTCGTCGGGCTGAAATCCACCCCCACGCCGTAAGACGGCTCCAGTGCGGCAAGCATGTCACCTCGGCCGCAACCGAGTTCAAGGACCCGCTTGCCCGGAGGAATCAAGAATCGCATGAACTTGATGTCGTCGTTCCGGTACGAGGCATTGAATCTGCCGCCGCGATATTGCTCGCCGCCCGACGCCTCGGCATGCGCCAACAGCCGCTGTTTGCGGGGGGCGATCGGCACGACAGGGCTCTCGTTGGACTGGGCAACCATTGGAAACTCCAGAAAACTTACGGCGGGTGAGTTTTGGCGGGAAATCGATACACGGACTACTGACGGATCAGCAGGAAGGTCGTACGCAGTTCGATCAACCTATCGCCCTCCTTCATGGTGGCTGGCCTCGGCGAAACCAGAGCGATGTTGGCGGCGGATTTGATGCTGTCCGCCGTTGGAAAATAGCCCTTGTCGAGCACAAAGGCACCCACCTCGCGGTCGGTCAAATCGGCCGTCATGCTGCTGATCGCGTTCGGTCGGCCCTGCCGGTAGGCAGCCGTCAATCGCGGCACGCTGCCATAGATCACGACGAAGCCCTCGCCATATTCTGCAAAGGGAACGCGATAGACAAACTCGACAAGGCGATTGTCGCCGGCAAGATGGGTCCGGATGTCTTCCATATCCGCCTGCGCAATCCCGGCTACCTTTGCTCTGGAAGCCAGCATCTCGATCAGCGACGGCATTGTCTGCGCCGCCATGACGACAGTCGCGCCGACTGCGAGCAGCGCGCCGACCAGCCGAATTCGATAGTTCCAATCCTTGGTCAGCAGATAGACCGCAATCACGCAGGCAGGCAAAGTCGCGGACACGCCAGCCGTATAATGATATCCGTAATGCTTGAACACGATGACGGCAGAGGACGCCGAGGCGAGCCCGGCTCCAACTGCGATGAGCGCCGCGGGAAGATGCTGCGGCCCCCGCAGTGCCGCCACCAGGCCGCCGGCCGCGACAATGCCGCCGCCGATCAAGCCGATCGCCAACGCATAAACCTTGTCGCCTGGAATAGCCGCAATGGCACGCCAGACCGCGTCGCCGCTGACAACAACTTCCGCTCCGGCCCCGTACATGCCTGAGCCACGAAACACCTGTTTGTGGAACTCGGTCAAAACGTGAAACCCGTCGCGCCCGATAATGAGGAAGCCAACCGCGACGACCACCGCGAGGAAGACCGCACCGAACAGCACACAGAGCTTCCCGCTTCGAATCCAGCCGGGTCTGCGCAGGACGAGATTGACGATGCCCGTGGCGGCAAGTGAGAGCACGATATAGATGTAGGAGAGCTTGTTCAGGTAGGCGAATGCGCCCACCGCCGCCGACAACGCCGACACACCGGGCGCGACGCTGCGATCATGGGCGAGCAGCACGAGGACCAGGAAGAACAACGCGTTGATCACGATTGCAAAGGATTCGATCGATGGCGATACGAACATCAGCAATGTCGCCGGCGTCGAAACCAGCCAGACCAGCAACCCGAAAATGACAACGCCGGCGGGAGCAAGATGCCGCGCGCCTCGCGCGCACAGATAAACTCCAATGGCGCCCGTCAGTGCGCCGAGCCAGATCGTGATCACGTAAAAGGTTTCGACCTGCGCGATGACCGCTGTATAAAACCCGGCATCTTTCGACGCCACCGGATATCCGGCCAACGCCAGCGCCAGCCAGTTCATGAAATAGAACGGCACGCCGGGATGATCCATCATGCCGCGCGCGGGATACATCTTGAGATCGGCGATCCGATACGCGAAATTCAAGGCATCCGCGAGCCCGAGTGGCTGATAATCGCTGTTCGCCCAGAACGAGCTGGGGTAGAGATAGAACAGGCTGGGAGGAATCACGAGAAAGACGACCGCAATTGCAACTGGCCACGACGAGAATTTACGCAATTCGACAGCCATCAAGTAAAATCTATTTTTGTACCTTCCGGCCAATTCCGAATGGCGTTAGAGAAGCACACATACAGCGAAAAGCGTCAACCGCACAACCGCGGCTGCAACCTGTAGCAACACACCCTGGATCGAACTGCCTGTACCGGATCGCCACAGAATGCTTACCAATTTTGCGAAGAACTCTGCGGTCAGGTTGTTTGGATTGACTGCAAGGCTTGGCATCCATCGCCTGCCCGGATTTCATCGAACCTTCCTTGCGCTGTATCCGATCTACAAGCGCTATTTTGAAGCGGGCCCGATCGATCAACTCAGGACATTCGTTCCGGCTGGATCGCTGGTCATCGACGTCGGCGCAAATGTCGGATTTTTTACGCTCCGCTTTGCTGATTGGGTCGGGAGCGGCGGCAGGGTGATCGCGATCGAGCCCGATGAGCTGAACTTTGACAGCCTGATCTCGGCACTGAGGCGCGAGGACCTGCTCGACCGTGTGCAGGCTGTGAAGGCGGTTGCCGCCAGCGAAGCCGGGACGACATTTTTGGAACTCAATCCGCTCCATCCTGCCGATCACAAGCTTTCGCGGGTCGGCGTCGGTGTTCCCGTCACGGCGGTCACGCTCGATAGCCTGGTCCAGGACAAGGGCAAGCTTCGTCCCGCACTGGTGAAAATTGACGTTCAGGGCGCGGAGATGCTGGTGCTCCGCGGCATGATGGACATCCTCTACGTCGCCGGCCCCGCACTTTTCATCGAGCTCTCCGAGCAAGGATTGGAAAAGTTCGACACTTCGGTCTCCGCGATCCTGGATTTGCTGGAAGCGAAAGGCTACGCACCTCACTGGTTGACGAAGACAGGACATCGGGCGGTGAGTCGACCGGAAATTCATGCCGGGATCGCCGAGGCCGAATATGTCGATGTGCTGTTTCTTAGGGCGCCCCAACCGGCGCCGGCCATCTAGATCGGGATGACTTTTCTTCGAATCGTCATCCCAATCTATCTTTTTGTTTGAGCATGATCTTTTCGGAAAACCGGTGCCCACTTTTCCGGATCATGCTCTAGGCGCCGCGTTCGCGTCGCCCCTGACGGGTGAGACGGCGGATATGCGCGCCGAACCCGAAATGGGCCCGCGGATCCCGGCCGGACCCTGCGAAATCCTCCCCTCCCGATAAAGCGGCCGTGAACGAATCGTCGCTGACCTGCGACCAAGCAGCAATGCTGCCCCGCGCGAAGGATGCTCCATGAAGATCGTATCGAAGCTGCTCCCTGCCCTGATGGCCGGGGCGCTTGTCGTTTCGTTGGCTGATGGCGCATCGGCAACGAAGCGGTGGCCGGAGGGCGTGCAGTCGACGGCACCGATCGCGGACGACGGCCAAGCCCCGCCCGCCCGCGCGCCGCGGCAGTACTTTCCGGAAAAGCGCGTCCAGCCGCTGACGCCCGAGATCGAACAAGCCTTGCAGCCAAAGGACAGTTTCAAGGAATGCGACGTCTGCCCCGAGATGGTGGTGGTGCCGAAGGGCTCGTTCATGATGGGCTCACCCGCGGACGAGCCGGACCGCTTCAAGGGCGAGGATCCCATTCATCGCGTCAGTTTTGCAAAACCGTTCGCGGCCGGCCGCTTCACGATTTCATTCGACGAATGGGACGCCTGTCTCGCCGACGGCGGCTGCGGCCGCAACAAGGGCGACGACAAGGGCTTCGGGCGCGGCCGCATGCCGGCGCAGGGCATCAATTTCGAGGCCGCGAAATCCTATCTGGCGTGGCTGTCGAAGAAAGTCGGCCGCACCTACCGGCTGCCGAGCGAATCCGAGCGCGAATATTTCACCCGCGCCGGCACCGCGACGCCGTTCTGGTTCGGCAACACCATCAGCTCGCAGGACGCCAATTACAGGGCATCGATCCCCTATGGCACCGGGCCGCGCGGCCAGGACAGCAAGGGTCCCGCGGTGGTGGATTCCTACGCGCCGAATCCGTTCGGGCTGTATCAAGTGCACGGCAATGTCTTCGAATGGACCGAGGATTGCTTCAACAAGCGCTACAACGAAGACACCCCCGTCGATGGTTCGCCCTGGCTCGAAGGCGATTGCAAGAAGCGCATGCTGCGCGGCGGCACCTGGGACTGGACCGCCAACATGGTTCGATCAGGCTATCGCGAGAATGCGATCGTCGACGGCGGCGGCCACAGCTTTCGCGTGGTCAGGACACTGAACGTGCCGGTGCAGTGAACACAGATCTGTTCGCCGCACGCACGACAAAGCGCCATGGCGGACGGCGACGATCAGTATCGCGCGACGATCGGCTGCGCCGAATCGAACTTGTAGGAGATACCGGCGCGCACCACCTCGATGGTCTGCCGGCCCTGGCGTTCCGAATAGGGTATGAGGCCCGGCACCGTCGTTGCGAGCGACGTCGCGTTCTCGAACTTGCCGAAATCGTGGTGCAGATATTCGACGCGCCCGACCCAGTTCGGACCGAACGGCATCCATTCCGCACCGGCGCCGATCACCGCCCCGAAGCGGTCCGAAGGCAATGTTCCCGTATCCGTTCGGATCAATGCACCCGGACCGGTTTGAACTGATATCTGGGTTCGCTCCAGGCGCTCCCACGCCAGACCGCCGGTGGCATAGAGCAATACGTTGTCCGTCGGCAACCAGCCGAGGCGCGCCCGCGCCGTCGCCAGATATTTCACCTTGTCCGCCAGCGCGGTGGTTTGCGTGACAGCGCCACCGGCGTTTTCGATGAGCGTCGGGGAGTTCCCCTTGATGTTGGCAAAGCTGAAATCGGTCTCAAGACCCGTCACCACGCGGCCATACTGCCAGTTGTAACCGACATGGCTGCCGGCGAGCGCGCCCCGCGATGCGATGCCGTCGATCACGACCGGACCCGTGCTATTGAGCACCCGGCGGAAATCATTGTCCTTCCAGCCATAGCCGCCATGTGCACCGAGATAGAAACCGGCCCAAATCTGCGACGACGGCGCGACAGCGGGCGCCTTGGCATAACGCACCGGCGGCGCGGCGGCCGGTTCGCCGAACTTGTAGGACAGTCCCGCGCGCAGAACGTCGACGCCGTGGTTACCGGCCGTCGAGTTGCTGGGGACACCGGCAACGGTCGCGACGACTGAAGCCTCAACCGTGCCGAAGCCGTAATGCAGATATTCGAGCCGGCCGATCCAGTTGCCACCAGGCAACATGGCCTCGACGCCGGCACCGGCGACCCAGCCGAAGTGATCAAGCGCCGATTGGCTGGTGAAGGTGTTCACGCCAGCGACAGTTGCCGTCGAGCTGGTATAGGTTCTGCCGAGTCGTTCCCAGCCGAGGCCGGCGGTGCCGTAGAGCAAAACATTGTCCACCGGCAGCCAGCCGAGCCGCGCGCGGATCGAGCCGAGCGAATCAACCTTGTTGGCCCAGATTGTCGTAACCGGGCCTTGCCCGGGCCGAACGTAGTCGACCTGCGTCGAACCCTTGATGTCGGCGGCGCTGAAGTCGAGTTCGAGGCCGGTCACAGTGCGGCCGAACTGCCAGTTGTAACCGGCATGGCCGCCGTAAACCGCACCCTGCAATTTGGGGCCGGCGATTTGCACGGGCGGGACGTCGCTCTCATTCGCGGAGAAATTGTTTTTGCCCCAGCCATAGCCGCCGTGAGCGCCGAGATAGAAACCGGCCCAGCCTGCTGCCGCCGCGACAACCGGAGCTTTCGCGTACAGCACGGGACTGACGACACTGGGCGCGCCGAATTTGTAGGACAGCGCGGCGCGGACGGTGTCGATGGTCTGCCGGCCCGCACGATCCGAAAATGAAGCATTCGGCACGGTCGAGATACTGCTCCCCGTTTCCACGACGGCGCCGAAATCGTAATGCAGATATTCAAGACGGCCGATCCAGTTTGGTCCGAACAGCATCGCTTCCACGCCGGCACCCGCGACCCAGCCCAGCCGATCGGATGGATTCGCGATGCTGAGATTGAGATTGGTAGGCGGGCCCACCGACAAATTTTGTCCCTGGTCGAGGCGTTCCCAGGCCGCACCCGCGGTGCCGTAGAGCAGAACATTGTCCGTCGGCAGCCCGCCCAGCCGCGCCCGCGTGGTCCCGAGATATTTCACGCGATCGAAGCGGCTGCCTGAAAGGGTCCCCGTCCCGGGAAACTCCTGCGAGGCCGTCGCCGAATTGCCGCTGATGTTGGCGGCACTGAAGTCGACTTCCAGTCCCGTCACCGCACGACCGAATTGCCAGTTGTACCCGGCCTGCGCGCCGTAGAGCCCACCTTGCGACTTGAAGCCCTGAACCGCTGCAAACGGCGGAATGGGGAAGACGGTCTGACTGAAATTATTGTCGCCCCAGCCATAGCCGCCGTGAACGCCGAGATAGAAGCCAGCCCAACCTGCCGCAACCGCCTGCGGTGCCGGAGCCGCAACCGGAAGATCGGCTGCCGACGCCGCGGCGCCGAGCACCATCCAGGAGGAAGTCACGAGAATCGATTTGCGCAGCATCGGGTCCAGGGCCTTTCATATCGACCCCGATCAACCTCGGGGGGCATCGGCACAATAGCCGAGCCCCGGTTCCAAATTGTATAAATAACGGAATGGATTGTATTTTCCGTTGTTATTGTGGTCTATTGATCACAAGCCGTAATATTTTCGGAAATGCAGGCTACAACGTCGCTACCATCGCCTTGTGCGCGGTCCCCGATCAGTCAGATTCCGGAAGACTTGCGAACTTGAGAAGACCCAGGAATTTCCGGCGAGGCCTCATGCCACGAATAGATGACATCGATCGCCAACTTCTGACGCTCCTGCAGGAAGACGATCGCCAGCCACTGGCCGTGCTCAGCGAGAAAATCGGCGTTGCCGTCTCGACGATCAACGATCGCATCAAGCGGCTGATTCGGACTGGAATGATTTCCGGTTTTCACGCGCGGATCGCGCCGGAAGCGCTGGGCCTGAATTTGCTCGCCTTCATTATGGTGAGCTGGAGCAACCCGAAGGTTGAGGCGATATTTCTCGAGCGGGTACAGGCGTCGCCCGATGTGCTGGAATGCCATCACATCACCGGCGCGTGGAATTATCTCTTGAAGGTGCGCGTCGGGACCACCCGCGATCTGGAAAAATTTCTCTCCGAAACCATCAAGGCGGTGGATGGTGTGGAGCGAACCGAAACGCTGATCACGCTGTCTACGAAGAAGGAGACCTGGAAGATCAGTCCCCCGATCGAGACGGGTCAGTCATGAAACAGCAGGCGACGCCGTGCTGAGTGCGGCGTCGCCTGCGTGTAGCTGATTCATTGGAAAGCTAGAGAGAAGACCCCGGCTCGACCGCCACAGAAGGACCGGGATCTTCGCGTTCTATTCTGGAATGCTGCTGCTAGACCTAATCAAAGTTCCTTAAATCTTTATGCATCGGGTTCCGTAGAAGTACGATGAGCCAGGCGGTGCACTCGTTGCCGTCAGCGACGAAGCGATCATAGCTATGGTGCGGCGACCATGGGTTCGGGCAGATCTCGCCAAAGCAGGCGAGCTCATATTGCTCCGCCTAGCGAAAACAACCCCAAACCGTCACGCAGTTCATCGAAGGTCGCCTGAGTTATTGCGCGTGCTTTGGACGTGCCGGAACGCAGCACATCGAGTACGTAGCCGAGATCATTGGACACCGCCTCGCGACGTTCGCGGATCGGTTTCAACAACTCTTGCAACACGTCTTCAAGGCGGCGCTTGACCGTCACGTCGCCAAGTCCCCCGCGCCGATAGCGCTCTTTCAATCCGTCAACGGCGGCGCGGTCGGTGTCGAACGCATCGAGGTATGTAAAGACGACATGGCCTTCAACGATCCCGGGATCGGATGCGCGCAGGTGGTTTGGGTCCGTGTACATGCGATTTACAAAAGCGCGGATTTCGTTGGGCGAGGCTGAAAGCGAAATCGCATTACCCTGGGATTTGCTCATTTTCGTCTTCCCATCGGCACCGGGAAGCCGTCCCGTTGCAGGAATGAGCGCCTTTGCTTCCACCAACAGCTCGCGACCGACCTGCCGATTGATCCGACGAACAATTTCGTTCGTCTGCTCGATCATCGGAGCTTGATCCAATCCCACCGGTACGACGCTCGCTTTGAATGCGGTGATGTCTGCGGCCTGCGCCACCGGATAGCACAGGAAGCCCGCGGGAATGTCGCGCTCAAAGCCCCGCATCTGAATTTCATCCTTGATCGTCGGATTGCGCTCCAACCGGGCCACGGAAACAAAATTGAGATAGAGCTGTGCAAGTTCGGCAAGCGCGGGCAATGCGGATTGCACGCAAATTGTCGTTTCTCCCGGATCGATGCCGACGGCCAGATAATCAAGGGCCACTTCCATGACGTTGCTGCGCACTTTTTCGGGATCGTCGATATTGTCCGTCAAAGCCTGTGCATCGGCCAGCAAAATGAACTGTCGGTGCGTGCGCTGAAGCGCCACCCGATTCCTCAGGGAACCCGCATAGTGGCCAAGGTGAAGGGGACCGGTGGTGCGATCCCCGGTGAGAATGATCGGTCGCGCAGTCTCAACAAACATGTGGCATCTCCTGGTTGGAGCCGCCGCGATTGGAGACTTGTCGGAAGACGACCTTGGCTCACCCGATCACGGCGGCGAAGGTCGTTGAAAATAGTAACGCCATGCCGCTCCTTAGGAGGAGCGCCACCAAAGTGCCTTGAGCGGAATGCATTTGGACGTCATGCGCCGAGCATGCCATCGATGCCTGCGCCCGGCAAGACGATACTTGGCGACTGTCCGTAGCTCGTGATCTGTCGCCTGTTTGTAGCTCGTGAAGTGTCGTGTTTTTGGTGCCCTGGAACAAAGGGGGCACGATGGGCACGGCATCCATTCACGAGGGTGTACGACGGATGCGGTTT
>Ga0307517_10000435_pt1 | contig 71829 bp, 98 predicted proteins | sample 23_EM_MG_FD_194515 | JGI IMG/M metagenome (GOLD analysis project Ga0307517, IMG submission 194515) | Populus trichocarpa ectomycorrhiza microbial communities from riparian zone in the Pacific Northwest, United States - 23_EM | ecosystem: Host-associated > Plants > Roots > Unclassified | place... | reverse complement strand
CCATCCCACTACAGAACTGAGGACCCATCCCACTACAGAACTGAGGATCCACCCCATTACACTCGGAACAACACCAGAAGTCACCCGTTCCACTCCAACATCTTTACTTTTACAGACCCGTTTGAGATCTTTGACTCATTCTTTGGCCGTGCAAGTCCCCTCCACGGTCCTCTCCCATTTGGTCCAGCTCGAGTCTTCCCTGATACATTCTTCGCCCCTCCTGGCTTCTCGTTCTCGCCGGACCCTTTCAGACCGCCCGGACCGTTCAATTCTGGCATCGGGATGGGCGGCGGCCCCTTTCGTGGTATTTTTGGCCACGACCCGTTCATGCCACCAATGATGGGGGGAGGCCTCTTTCAATCTCAGGGTGCTGGGAATGGGGGACGATCAGCGTCGTATTCTTCCTCCTCCTACTCAAGCCGTCCCGGAACAGGTGGCGGTCAGTGGATATCCGAGTCTCGATCTACCTCGACTATCAACGGCCTCACGACCAGCGTTCGCGAGTGTGTCGATTCCTCAGTGCGCACATCCTCTTCGCTTTAAGGATTCCGACCAATGATCCTCGGTTTCCTAGGGTAACGTACACACAACAACCACTCATCCAGACGGTCACGAAGCATACATGATCAACGGTATCCCCTCAGCCTCAGGGCAGACCAACGCCCCCCGACTCGCGCGCACCCAACACCCAAACCCCACAGAATTCCCTCACCGCCACTATCGCCACCATCGCCACCGTGACCATTCGCGAGGCAGACACGATCGCCACACCACTTACCGAGCTTATGACAGAGGTACGAGATAACTCCATCGAGAATGTATCTCCTAATATGATTCCTCCTCCAAAGATTACTCACCCGATTACCATGATTCACGCCGTACTAGCGCTTGATATGTTCCAGTCTCGGGGCATCGTATGGTGTATTCTTCGAACTGCCAGTATGTTCTTGTAGTATAAAATGATGTACACTATGCTCAAGCTTGTGCCCGCTACCCTCGCCTAATTAGTCGCAACCAGTACTTATTTCGATCCCCCTAGGTTTGAGGTATTATCGAGACGTACATTTGATACATAATGTACAAAGAAACTACGGAAATGCGAACTGGGGGTAGAACGGGCGTAATAAATACACAACGAAAACAGGACTCGAGGAGGACCTGTGGAAAACACGCCCCATGACGGAGCCAGAATAAAACATGACCGATCAACCAGCCGCGGTCGTTCGACCATGCATGGGCGGGAAAGCAGAACTCATGGGGGATACTTGCACGCCAGCAACATTCCCACCTCCGTTCCCTGCCTCTGCATCAATGGTGACAGAGGTGGGGGGGTTGGACGAGATCATCGAAGGGTTAGGCGTAGCTGGGGTATTCGCAGTGGGTACCTTGCCGATGAACCATGACTGAAAGTGGGGGTAAGGTCAAGCCATATCAAACAGTCAAAGAGAAAGACACACAGGAACCCAACCGCGATCTCCGGTATCCTCTTTAACAGCCTATCGAAGGGTGATAATTGAGCGTCCTAAATAGATCGGCGGGATTCATCAACTCACATAAGACCAATGATTGTATCTCTTGAACACCCTCAACGCGTCATCTTTCTGAAGATCCAACTCCTCCTCTCCCTTCTTACGGTATTCCATTAGCGCAATGCCGGGGAAGCTCGTTGAGAGGATGCTGAGCGGCAGGATCGGTGTTCTGGAAACCTGTTCCGGCGGATAGGAGGTATTTGCACGAGTAGCGTTGGCGGCCTCCTCGATGGCCACCGATACAGGGACCTTGGTCTCGAGGAGGCACCCAGCAGGTACCCAACCTTGCTTGGAGGGGTCTGTTTCGACAAGACCACGACCTTCATGGTCTCTCTGCACCACCCACCAACCCCTCGCCCTTGATATAATGACAAAGGTATCGCCTCTGTTAACGGGTCGATCGTCAGGAAAACACACCCTCGTACACCAGAAATTAAGACACATACACAACGACATCGAATTCATCTTCCTGCTCCGCCATGTACGGGTAAATCGCTACTGCATACGACAAGGTGCCTGATCCGGAGGGCATGGGCTCTTTGACGCTCACGGTGGGACCACTGCTTTCCTGGTGGTGTGTACCTGGGTCTGTGGTGGTGGAAGTGGACGGCAACATAGAGGGTGACAGATCCTCCTGTTTATCCTTGTTATCGATTGCGGGCGACATGGCCTCCGGCCATCCCAACTTCCCGTTGCCTCCAGTAAGGAAACCTGGTTGAGAGTGGCCCGGTTGTTGGCCGTTCGGACCCAGTGTAGCACTCTGTGCTTGCAGTAATGGTGGCCGCAAACTTGGCCTGTCAACGGACGAGCCGCGCGATTGGCCAGAAGACGGGGTTTCCGAGGCCTTGCGAGCGGCCTGCTTCTGCTGGGCGACGGCGATAGGTGAACGGATGTCTTTTATATGTTTTAGCATGAATACTGGGTTCTTCTTCGCGTCCTTCAGTTTCTGGAAAAGTAGAAGCGGTTTCTCGTCATAACTCAAACACCTCTCGATACGGTTCCCTGTCCATAATGGTTGGCCACCGCTCAAACCAAGAAACGGAGGTGCTGACCTGCTGATCCGTAACAAATGAACATAGCGTAATTCTGCCAATCATCGTTGTTGATCTTGTATTTTTTGAGGGCTGCAGGTAGCACCTTCCACGCGGGATCCTCCAGACTGACTTTGAAGCTCTTCAAGTTGTCCGAGCTTTCCTGTCGGTGTGGCCGCGATCCGGAAGAGTGACCAGATCCATTTACCGACAATTGAGAATTTGATCCACTGGGTGAAGGGCCAAACGCTTTGGGAGTGGTGTTGCCCTCTCCGCTGGAGTGTAGCAACTGGGAGGGTGATGGGGAGAGGGTTGCCGAAGGGGGTCCATTGTTGCGTGAAAGGTCGTGCTCGAGGCGTTGAGGCGAAGGATGGGGCGATTCAACGAGGTTGGTTTTCGTGGGAGACTGGCCAGATTTTGAGAAATTCCAATTAAACGACGCCTGCCGTTGCAAGGGGCTAGATTCGTCGGAGCTCTAAATCACACAAACGTCAACGAATGGTCCTGGGTGCACCAACAACGACGCACCATTCGCGACCACGACGCGCGAACGCTGTTGATATCCTCCACATAGCTACGGACGTCCTCACTCAAGCGTCTGTTCTCGAATTCCAGGCTGCACAGGCGAGTAGCTATGAATAGGGGCCATCAGGAATTCGTAAGCTGTGGGAGTTGATAATGGAAATAAGCGACAGCAAACGTGCCTTGTTCCTTCACGATCTGGTAGAGTTTATCTACGTTCAGGCCCTCTGGTTTGTCGTCCGCTTCCGCTGCAAAAAAGTGTCCATAAGTCTTGGGACGCGAACCTCTGGCGTGTGGCCACATACATGGAGGGATATAATGGTCCAGTTCGACGGGGACGTTGTGGGTGAGTTTGGCGTGATAGATGTGCTTGAGAATCGAAAGACGCTGACCGACCGTCGTGATACCAATCTCCTTGAGTGAGTCGGCGTCGAGGGCAACGAGAACATCGCCTGTGATGTTATTCTCTGATGACGGTCAGTGGGCTAGAAGGAGAACAATAGATTTGGTGGACGACCACCTCGTATTTGTGTTTCGTACTGGGGAAACCCGATTGAAGAGAGCCAAGAATGAACATCAGATTCCGTCCACTCCAGTAAACTCGGCCTGAGCTCTGTGCTCGCCATCGACGACGGGGACGAGGTGTGAGGACGGAAGCAGTTGCCTGGTATTATTCTGCGGCTGAAGTTGTCATCCCGTTTGGGAAAGTTTTTCTCATCAGCCACCCCAACCTTACCCGATGGCAAAAATCACCACACCTGGTACAAAAGTACATATATACACTCCATGTAAACCATCTACGCTGCCAATCGACCTAAGAGGTTCCTAATTTGTACGGGTCTCAGCGTTTTCATTCCTGCGGTCGATGGTCCCTGTCTCTCGCCCTTAACTCTTCCCCGCGACTGCGACGAAGGCGTCCCGACCTTAGGGGGAGCGATATAGCTGATTCCACCCGTCTTGTCCACCGAGCCGATGGTGTTGCCCTCTACGCACTCAGCATCTCCGCGGAAACCCTGTCCCTGCCCTTTGGTCTGATTGCGAGCTTCACTAACCGGGGTAACCTTACTGATGCCGTCGCGAAAGAACGAAGCCTTCCTGACAGGCAGCGAGGATTTCCTATCGCCCTTGGTTCCAACAGGGGAGACCGGTAGAAATTTGAGCTCTCCATGGCGCCTTGGAGAAAGTGAATGCGAAACCTGCCGCTTCTCGCCACTTGGATCGCCACCCTTGACGTACTGCCTCAAGGTCATGGACCAGCTCGTGGCCAACGGAGTCTTCTGCTGAGATGGGGAGGATTGCGGTGTGGGCGTCCGACTGGGCTGCTTCAAGGAAACATAGGGCCTTGTGTTATGGTCAGTCACTCGCTCCCCGCCGCGTGCGTTCTCGCGACCACGCGAAGGCGGGACGGAAGGCGGCTTTAGACCCGGGACAGGTGTCAGTGACGAAAGTCGCTTCCTACCCTCGCTCTCATTTTCCAACTCCACTGGACTCAAGGTATCCCTTCTGTCGAATGCCAGGGCTTTTGCGCTTCCCCGACCAGTGGCTGTATTACTGCTGGACGGACCAATCCTCGTAAATGTGCGCTTTTTGGGGATTCTCGACGAGAAAGTGATTGGCTGGGATCTTGAAAGCCGACCATCCTTGCATTCGTCCCGTTGGAGGAAGGTCTGGTTTCTAAGAGAACCTTTCTGAGGTGGAGGGACACTCGAGCTGCGAGGGCGTTGGCGTCTGGACGGCGAATGAGTAGCCTCGGGTTCCGCGTGGTAGGTGTGTTCTTCGGTTTCGGAGGCGAACCTGACGATCTTCGCGACCGATTTGAGTGTTCCTTGGGCCAGAGATATCTTACAGCTCGATGGACTGGACGGGAGGTTTCCTATGGAAGAAAAATCTTCTGCTTTGGGAATTACAGCCGAGCAACGTGCGAGGAGAGTAAGCCGACGGACAGCAAGTGGCTCATCCTTGTCTTCCGAAGATCTAGGTGATGCGTCTGTAGGGTTGGCAATGCTGTAGGTGCGCATGTCGTCGCCATTCCCGAAACTCACGATGTTTTCATCGGAAGTGATAGTCGAAGATGGAAGTGACAATCGAGTTTCTGCCAACAAAAGTTCTGCTGCAGGTTCACCTCCGGAAATCGTGATATAGGGAATGGGGGGGACAGCTAGGGTGTCAGTGGGCGGTTCAGGAAATGTCGAAACCGAGGTTGCTGACGAGCCAGACAGTCGTTGCATTCCCGTGCTCTCCGTCATAATATCCGGGATTATGGAAAGTGGCCGGACAAACGACGGGATCCTTTCCTGCGCATCGAAATATGAAAAGGGATCGTGACCGTATGTGCCTTCCAGCTCCGACGCAAAGTTCCAGTCCTCAATAGGAGTCCAGGGGGTCTCGTTCATCGCATCGTCCAAAGTTCCCTTTGGTTCTGTGGCTGGGCAGCAGCTCCGAGGTGGCGCGGTATCCTCTTTGCCGGCAGGCTTCGAGATGACAGGTGATACAAGGTAACGGAGGTTGGTGCACATATCCTCAACGTCAATGGACTCGCGTTTGTCGGCTGCGGGAGCGGACAAAACTCCAGTGACCTCGAACAAAGGAGTAGCAGCGGATGGGGATCCACGAAACGGCGTCGGAATGTCCGGATGATAAGGGGAAACGAGGGGAAGGGGGCGAGTGGACATCAATTTCAGCGTAGAAGGGACTGGTAGACCTCTCCGTACAGCCAAAGGCTCATGGGGGGTTCCTTCAGCGATTCCCTCCTTGGTCTTGGTTGGACCCGCGGTAGAAAAGAAAAACTCCGAGTGTTTTCCTTCCCTTGCTGCTGTAGAGTATCGCCTTTGTGATTGTGTCTTCATCAGCCTTAACATCGAATTCTTCAGTCGCTCGAGACCGCTTTGGTGTTCACCATCCAATTGTCGTACGATGTGAGCCATGTTGTTTGGCTCAGAAGCGCTGGGAACAATGGAGTCGCGCGAACACGACCTCAACCTGAACCCCGTGTCTATAGTAACTTTCCCATCGATGACCAATGCTTCTCGTCGTAGTCGTTGCGAACCTCCGGGATGGAAAGTCACTGCTCTCTTCAAGGTGGGTCCTTCCGTAGGCGATGGGATGATAGCAGGAAACGGTAGCGCATCGAGGGGCGGAACATCATGACCGGCGGGTGGAGTTGGCGGGGGCGAATAGGACTTGGGCCGCTGCTCTCGTCTGACTTCGTAAAACCTATTTTTGGAGACAAGGGAACCCTCAGGAATCCACGGCATAGGCGCAAACACGTCTTCTTCGAACTCCCAGGGAATGTGTTCCGGGATGTACCTTCCGTCCACTTTATCCTGGAGCGAATTGGTGTCAGAGCATTTAGTTACCAGGGGCAAAGCTCACAATCCAACCGCCGATATATAACTTTTCTTTCATGAGTGAACGAAGACGCGCGGGGGTAGGAGTTGTTATTACGGGTTTCGGCTCGTGTTCATCGGGAAAAACGACAGTAAACTTCCTCTGCCGGACGAAAGGGGAGCTCTTGAGATCCACTAAAGTTTGTACCCTTGTTTTGCTAGCTTTGATAGGACATGGAGGAACCGATGCGATCGAAGCTCTGCTCTGGCGAGACCCGATCGTATCGAGACTCAGAGAGGCGGATAGCAGATTAGACAAGTTAGAAGCCGTTGATGAGGTCAGGAGTATTTCGGACGTAGAGCCAAGAGATGGGGTGGGAGTTATGGTTGCAGAGTTTCGGATCGTGTCAGAGGCAGAAGAGCCAGAGAAATTGACAGAGCTTTCAGCAATCAGCGAGTCACCAGAGAAACTTGTCATCGAGTCTCGAGTCCCAGCAGAAGCAGAAAAGAAAGATAATAGAGATGAGTTGGACATGTTGTTAAAAAGAGCGGTACGGCCGTGGGCTGGGTGTAGGATGTGTTGATGGTAGTTGATGTTGAACCAGGATTCGTTACATGACGACCTCGGTATCTTACAACAGTGAGTCACTGTCACGAGGCTTGGCCTCCTCAAGCTCAAGCTCAAGTACGACCCGTCGGGTCGCCGCACCTCCTTGCTTGCTACTCAGACGGGCCTACCAATTTTCTGTCTGTTTGCCCCGTCCGGAGCTGTTCACCAGCCAGCTCGGAGATCAATGGTTGATCCGTGCCATTTCTCCTGGGCGCGAATGATACGGCCCGGTCGAACCTCGGGGTAAGTAACGATGGCTTAGGTGGCGAACATACGTAAACGAAAACTCTCATCCACTCCTTTAGTCACACATCTTGCACCCCATCATGTCCAGCGAGAAGGCTTCCCCACTGTTTCTCGGTCTTGATCTGTCGACCCAGCAGCTCAAGGCGATAGTCATCGCCGAAGACACGAGCGTGGTCTACGAATCCGCAGTGAACTTTACCAAAGATCTCCCGCAATACGGGACTGTACATGGCGTGACCACTGGACCGGGGCCAGACGAAGTCACCTCTCCCGTCGCAATGTGGGTGCATGCTCTCGATCTTCTTATGGAGCGTGCCCACACCTCCGGGGTTGACACATCAAGGGTCGCAGCGATCTCTGGTGCTTGTCAGGTGTGCCCGCATATGAACAGAGGCGGTTGAAATTATTGATCAATGGTTCCAGCAACATGGATCCGTCTATTGGTCCAACTCGGCTGAGGAGTTGTTGGCGGCGCTGAACCCGGAGAAGTCCCTCTTGGACCAGTTGTTCCCAAGAGCTTTCTCCATTCAGAACTCCCCCATATGGAAGGATTCTTCTGCAAGTCTGGAGTGTAAGGGATTGGAAGCGGCCGTCGGAGGTGCACAAGCTCTGGCGGACATAACTGGAAGCCGCGGTTATGAGAGGTTTACTGGCCCACAGATTAAAAAGGTCAGTGTGTTTTGTCCGTGACTCTCACGTTGCTAGTTGTAGAATTTTTCACATCAGATCCGACGTGCACATCCCGTACCGTATGAGAACACGGCCTGGATATCGCTGATTTCTTCGTTCATCGCTTCGCTGTTCCTTGGTTGGATCGCACCGATCGACGTATCAGATGCAAGTGGCATGAACCTTATGGACGTCCTCTCGCACAAGTGGGTGGACTCCATTCTCGAGGTCGCTGGCGGCAAGGAACTTCGCAGGAAGCTCAAGGGGGAACCTGTTGAAGGCGGCGTGGCTCTCGGAAAAATCCATCCCTATTGGACTCGAAGATGGGGTTTCCTGCCAGGTACACCCATCCGAATCCCTGGTTTAATTCTCATCTGACCGCTCAAGCCGTTGGACACAGGATGTCTGGTTGCACCTTTTACCGGCGATAACCCTGCCACTGTAATTGCTCTCTCTACACCAGGGGACGCAATAATGTCGCTTGGAACCTCAACTACCTTCCTGCTTTCCATCCCTCCATCCATAAAACCTCCAAAGAGATTCACTACTTCTCATCTTCTCTCCCATCCAACGGAAGAGGGAGCTCTGATCGCGATGCTATGCTATAAGAACGGAGCCCTTGCCAGGGAGAAAATAAGGGACGGATACGCTCAGTCGAGCTGGGACAAGTACAACGAGCTCGTCGGGGCTTCTCCACCTGGCAACAACAAAACCCTAGGTTTTTACTTCCCGTTGCCCGAGATCATTCCTTCCAATGTGCAGGGAGAATTCTTCTACGATGTTTCCGACCCGAGCTCTCCGGTACCCAAAGACGTTATTCCAGATGATGCACACCCACGCGCGATCCTTGAGTCGCAATTCTTGTCAATCAAGGCTCGTATCCAGGACATCCTTCCTGAAGACACACAGCCGCTTCATAGGTTGATCATAGCCGGCGGATCGTCGTCAAACAGGATCGTCCTTCAGTTGGCGGCGGATGTTTTTGGGATGAAAGTCTATGTTGCGACTGGTGGGAAAGAGGCCGCGGCAATCGGAGGTGCGCAGCTTGCGAGGTACGCTTGGTGGAAGGGACGTAACAGGGGTAGTGGCACGTTTGAGGAGATGGTGTCAGGTGATCCTGAGACGGTAAGGCTGGTCGCAGAACCAAGACCAGAAGTGGTCAACGTGTATGAGGGTCTCGTGGAACCTTATAGGAGATGTGAGGCGCTGGTTCTTCGGAACTTTGTCAACCACCACCCCGTTGTTTGACTATGATACTACATGTCCAAGCACCAATATTCTGTTGACGAAGAATGACAGCGAGGGGGGTGATGTTTCCATCACCGCAAAGACAAAACATACTAGCGAATGATAGAATACAAAGGATGGAGTGTTTACGGGTTAGTAGCGCAGTTGGATGTGTGGTGAGATGCTAATGCTTGAGAGGAGATATCGCAACGGGGGTTGACCCGGACTAAAAACCGTCCGCTCTAAGAGGATGGAGGAGGGGTAAAGAGATTCGAAACTGGGAATGCGACAACGAAAGGAGAGGGGTAAGCAGAAGTGGTAGATTAGTGGGCATGACCCGCATCCCCGTTCGCGTGTCCGTTTGGAACGCCCTTTTGAGCAGCATAATCCGCAGCAGCTTTGATGAATGGTTCGATAATTGCATCCGGTCGTCGGAAATCGTTGTGGACAACGTTCACGAGGAATGAAACGTCAAAGAATGATTTGACGAACTCCCCTGCCGCAGAGCCCTGGTCGTAGAAGTTCGCCCACTGCTGGCCAAGTTCATATGCTTCATCTTTCCACGCCATAAAACTGATTGCTTCGACGATTGTGGGTTGCACGATCTCCTTGCCGGGAAATACACCCCACGTCACGGCATTTGGACCTTCAGAGTGGGTATTCGTACGGAGGTCGCCGGCTTTGTTGATGACGTAGTAGGTGATATTGAAATCCTGTTCGATGTGGGGGAGGAGGACAGCCAGCATTTCGGGGGAAACGAAGAACTCAAGGTACGCCTGGAAAGGAATCAGCAATAAAGACGAGAAACTGCCAGATAACACACCTTCTGGTACACAAACCCATTACTTGGGCCCCATCCGAAGATACTATCATCACTTGGCACACCGTTGACTGCAGGTTGCGAATTAATCGTTAAGAATCCAAGGTCATTTATCTGGGCCAGCTTCTCCGCGATGACCCTCATCTCCGGGGACGGTCCTTGTTCTGACCATGGAAGTGAAGGCACCTTTCCGAGACAGAAATTGCGGAAGACGGTCTTGAACGCATCAAACTCCGTTGGGGACCCCCATATCTTCAAGGCTTCTTCTTTCTGCAAGAAACCATCAACTGGGTTTTGGCGAGAGGTCGCCCTGGAAGCGTACCGTTTGTTTCAGTGAAACACCATAACCGTCTATCTCACCATACGCAGGACTTCGAGCGTCACCAAATCGACCGTTAGGGTACTCATCCCAGTTTTCTGTTCTCGCGATGTACGACTTGGTGCGGTTTGCCCAGAAAATCGGTCGGATGGTCTCGTTCCGACGACCGGGTGTTAAGCACTGAAAGAGTACAGTCGGTTATGAGACACGAATGCGTTGCCTTCGAACTGACCTGTCTCCATGGGAGTGGCTTGATGGACTCGATCCTAGGAACGAGGTTCAACTCCTCTAAAAGCATTCTGGTCCCTTTCTCGAGGTTCATGGTATATATGTGGAGGCCGTGGATATCCAAGTCGGAGTTCAAGATTGTCCGGCACATATCGGCTACGAGCTTGACGCCAAGCTTTCGCACTTCCTCGTCGTTGTTCCTGACAGGTTCCAAGACGTCCAGGAAATGCTGCGGGATGACGGTATTCGCCATCCTCGTGGCCTTTTGAAAACCGTTCCAGTTTTGGATGGGCATGACGCCTGGGACGATCGGGACTGTGATGCCGGCCTCTCGAATAGCCTTCACCCAACGGACGAAGATATCCACGTCAAAGAACATCTGGGTGAAGATCCAAGAGCAGCCGAGGTCGGTCTTTGCCTTGAGGTGCTTTATTTCTACCTGGAACTGTTCTGGGGAGAGGAGGATGTGTTCAGGAAAGCCGGGAACAGCAATATCGAAGTAGTCGCCGTAGTGTTTTTGGATGTGCCGAACGAGGTCAATCCCATGGGCAAAGCCACCTTCCACTGCCTCCCAAACTTCTTTCCCGACTGGAGGGTCCCCTCGAAGAGCCAAAACGTTGCGACACCCGTGCTCTTTAGCGGCCTAGACCAAGAGAAAACGCTTTATTTTCCGAGCGACGATAGAAGGTAGTAAGGACGCACCGCCAGAGCTATGTCAATCTTTTCGGGTTGCATGTTGGTACACGTCAGATGCATGCATGTCTCGAGACCAATCGCCCCCTGACAAAATTTGATCATCTCTGTCGTGAGTTCGGAAGTACGTCCTCCAGAGTGCCTGATAACGCGTGAATACAAGCTTTGAGTGCATACAAGCCAGTTGGGGGATGGCACACCACGTAATGTCAATGAACTCCGGGCCGAGGAGTCGCATACGTTCGATACGATCGATGAGGTTTTGCAGGCCCTGTCCAGAACCGTTGAGAGAGGATGCGGAATGCAATCTCCGACCGACGCACCTGAGCGGTTCTTGGAGGGAAGTACTCGAAAGACCACCAGGTCCTCTTTTCTTTCTTTGCCTGCTCAATCTTTTGGGTGATCTTCATGGTGGTGCGGGGAATTAAGAGAAAGAAAGGAGAGGCAGACGGAGGAAAGAGAGATTTATATTTTCGGTCAGTGGTGGAGGAGGCAGGGAAAGTGCAGGACTGACTCGAGTCCAGTGGAACGATTTGTGGAGACAGGACACCAGACCCGGGTAACTCCCTCCGTCTCCTTTACCTAAACCATCGCGAGTCGCACACCGCGTCGGCGCAGATAAGGTCGGTAATCATCTCTCTCCAGGTAGCTATCTCGTAGAACAAGAGGCAGAGCGAATGTATTTGCACCTGTTTGCCAATCCCTTTCACCAGGAACTTCCATCCTTATCTCTCCCTCTTTTTCAAAAAGCTCATGGACGCACTTTCGTCCGGCGAAACGATCCAGCATGTCCAGCATAGAGACGGGAACGACACCAACGCAACTAAACGTCTCCTGGAAGGAGAGGGAACCGCCCAGCCTGAACCCAAGCGTTCCAAACTTGATAACGAGGAAAACCCTGGAATCAGCCAAGATAAGGGTCCCCATGTTTCTGGTCCCTCTGGGACATCAGGGATAACACAAGGGCCGCAGAAAGGTAAACGGAACGAAAAGGGTAGAGGGAGACGTCGGGGCACTCGTCCCCAGATTGAGGATGAGGCCGACCGCCCAAAAACCCCCCGTCTGCCCAAAAAACAGTGTGCTGTCCTTATAGGCTTTTCTGGAACCAACTACGCAGGGATGCAAATGTAAGTACAGGTTTCACCCCCTCCCTTGATCAACTAATCTGCCGGAACTCAGTCAACCCAACGTGAGGACCATTGAAGGCGTCCTTTTCGAGGCTTTTGTAAAATCTGGGGCAGTGTCAGAAGACAATGCCGATGACCCTGTAAAGGTCTCCCTTGCGAGAGCAGCACGGACAGACGCCGGCGTTCATGCTGCCGGTAACGTCATAAACATGAAACTCATAATCTCACCCCCCGGTGTCGATGACCTCGTCGCGGCTGTCAACGAAAACCTCCCGCCGGAAATCCGCGTATGGGATATCGTTCGTATATTTTAATCACGTTCTCCCTGTGCACCCCCATCGACCCAATTTTCGTAGCTGCGTGTCCAAAATTCTTTCAACTCCAGGTCGTAAGTAATTAACTGATCGTCAAAACCGGTTCGGGGGTCCGTCAAAGGTGGCTTACCACATAAATAGGACCTGTGACAGCAGAAAATACACCTACTTCTTCCCCACCTACCTCCTCATTCCCCCAAGACCGGGGTCGGGTCTCTTCTACTCCCTTCGCAGGCAAAATGGCGAGCCCCCCGCTCACCGATTCTGGGACTTCCCCAACCAAATGAGCGGGGACGCCAATGGTGAAGTTTCTGATCAGATAAAGTTTGCTCCCCGGCTGGAGGAATTACGACGCAAACGAGCCTGGCGGATCGGTGTGGCGGAACTCAGCACCTTGAGAGCCGCTGTCAAGCACTTTGAAGGCACACACAATTTCCACAATTTCACCGTCGACAAGGAATTTAGAGACAGGAGCAACCAACGGCATATGAAAAACATCCAAGTGGCAGATCCTGTGGTTCATGGGGAGACGGAGTGGATCAGTGTTCTCCTACATGGCCAGAGTTTCATGCTGCACCAGGTATTTAGCCTCCAGCATCGGATTATAGGTATTTCTCATCGCCCAATCGCCTTCACCCCAAAGATCGTGCGTACGGTTTCGCCTCACTTCCACCGCATGGCATATGATACCCAGCTGAAGAGAACGGCGTCTCATTTCTACCTAGCGCAAGATGATGGCGACTCTCATACTCTCAGTACGAACTGGAACACCACCCAACGTGATCGATGAGGTAACTGCAGATCTGCCAATCGCCTCCAACACTATACTCCTCCTTTTGATATCAGATGTACGGCCCCAGAGGGGTGATGATCCCCAAGATGCCCGCACTCGGTCTCCTCCTTGAATACCCGGTCTTTGAGGCCTACAACAGAAAGATAATAGCCGCCAACGAACGGATTCACGACCCCAACGACCCGGAACACCGGCAGCCCATCGACTTTGAGGTTCACCGAGAGATCGTCGAGAAATTCAAAAATGAATATATTTATTCGCGGATGAGAGCCATTGAGGAAAAGCAGGCTGTGTGAGCCAACTCGTTGACCAGGACCCCTTCTTTGAATGCCGTTTTAACGCTGACGTAACTCGTTCTCTCAGTTTTGACGCATGGATTCATGCCATCGACGCTTACACAGGTCAAGATCTTCTGTACCTCAACCACAGGGGGAACATACCACCCGAAAGTGTGGTTAAAAGGGGAGAACGCAGGGCAAACCCGTTCAAGGAGAGAAAGCAGTTCAACTCCACCGACTACGTTGGCGCCGCCGCTCCGGCATCCCTACCTTTGCTCGACGCGGACTCGGGGGAGGAGGAGGAAGAGAAATTCGCCGAGAAACAAACGGAGGAGATGGAAGGTTGAGGATACAAGGGGCCTGTCGGTCTGCGCCGTTCCAAGGGATGTGAGGGTAACAAGCACGCAGTTTATACGTTGCCGAGGTTGAGCTGAACTCTTCATGGCATTCGGAGGACGAAACATTACAAACGCCACGATGGCGGGAATAGTTATGACTGGAACTTTCTCATGGTCTGAATTTCATCCAATAGCGTCTGTAGTTTCTCATCGTCAATCTTCACCAAGCTGTTACGAGAGTAAGGTCAGAAAACCGTCAAGCATCCGAATTGGGCGAGAACGAACCTGGGGATGATGCTCTTGGCTTCTTCTGCATCTGCGGGACATAGGTTCGCAATTTGGGCCGTTTCGAATTGCGTCAAAGCCGGTTCACGTCTCAATGTCCTAGAAACGCAGACAACAGTGGGAAATTTGTACAACTGGGATCCTGGTGAGGGTTGCCGTACTCTCGAACGGCACTCGCAGAATCCGTTGTGTTGAACTTTGCAAACGTCTTTACGTACTCCAATGTCTTGTTGTAAACTCTAAGCAGTAGAATCAGCTTCAATCATCGTGGATGCGTGACTGGCAGAGAGCTGACGCAGTGTCTGGAGGATCCTTGTCTCGGTTCTCCAGAAGATATTTGACCTCTGATATCAGCAAGCAACCAGCATTGTTGAACTCTATCATCCACCATCAGTTCCGGGACGTTGGGAGAGTTGAGAAAGGCCACACCTGTCCCCAGTTTCAAAGCAGAAGCATCTTCCTCCTCAGCATGTTGCCGGTTCCGCAGCCGTGACATGGGTGTTCGTGATCGGTTGAAATTCCCACAAATCCTCCATCACTTCCGCTTTTTTCAAACCACATGCATTCCACGGAAAGAAAGAAAGAGACAGATCGAATACATAAAAATCGGAGGATACATAGGGGGCAGACAAAGGGGACAGACGAGAACAGGAGCAGCCGAACTCGACAACATGTGGGGAGACACAACAGACGACGCTTGCGTTGAGGGAAAAAACGAGCACAACACTGGCAAAGCAACGATCAAAAACCATTCTACCACACCGTAAGCCCAAACACCCCATCACCGCCCAGCCGACCCCTCTATTGATGCTGACCCTTCCGTCTTTTCCCTAGTCCCTTCTAGGGTCATCGACTCCATATTTCCGGCTAACGACGATTCTTCTGCGCTGAATTCACTAGCACCCCTTTCCTGATACAACCGCTTACCTTCCTGCGGTCCGCCTCCATTAGGATAGCGCACTAATGCCGACCCGTGCGTCCCAGGCCCGGAAGAAGCGGGCGTCATGATCGATTTGTTTGACGTCGGGTTGTTCCACGCCCCACTCACCGCGGGGGTCCGTCTCTCCGAATTTGATGGCATATTCGACAGTGGCGGGAAATCCGCAGACTGCAAGAGCACTGGTGGCAAATGCTGCATATTCTGAAGACCATTCCTGCTCGGCGGGTTGCGTGAGTTTTGGTGTTGGTCGTGATGCCCGCGAGGGGAGAGAGTCGGCTGAGCCTTCAACCCCACTGCCCAATCGGGTCTCGCAGGGAGAGGGTGTTTGGAAGTGGTTGAGGTCGATGTATAGGTATGCCGTGACGAAGACGATGTCGTTGACGATGACTAACAAGGCTGTGAGGGATGAGTAAGGCGACGGCAAAAGTGAACTTACGGCAGTCGATGACGCCTCGTCCCCTGGGGTCCTGCTGCCGGCACTGGAGTTTCCAGAAGTTCTCCTTGATGAAGTCAACCTAGGTCCTACAGTGTCCCCGTTATTGTTGTGGGATTGAGGACCGCCAGGCCCAGGTCCGTAGCTCCACGCAGTCCGCACTTTCGGCGCATTCCGTCGACTGTTGTTGTTACCTCCTCTCCTTCCGTTGTGGGAATCCACGCCCGGAGTAGGACTTCCCATTACCGGCCCACGCCCCTGTCCGTTGTTGTCAGGGTGATATAGCTGGCCATGCATATGTGGTGGCGGGTGAGGGGGATGCGTCGATGATGGACCCTGGGGATGCGGCGGGTAGTAAGGCACTGGATAGTGACCGTATTGACCAGAAGGCGGAATAAACTGCGGAGGATAGCCTGAGCCTGGCGGGGGAGGTATACTAGGAGTGCCTGATGTATGCACCGGCTGCGGGGGGGCGCTCTGTGTGTGCTGTGGCGGTTGTGGTGGGGTAGGATGGTGCCCAGACGGCCAAATGTATTGTGGAGGGTATGGTAGTTGTTGTTGTGACTGTGAATGTGGTTGTGGTTGTGGATGAAACATCGGCTCACCCATTGAGGGGCTAGTGGGATCAGAATGAGGGTGCTGTTGGTGGTATGGGTACGGCTGATAGTAGGGATATTGGGGCATCACGCCTTGTCCCATTGGCTGCCCAGGCGGGGGTGGGTAGGGTGGATACATGTACCCGTGATTATACCCCATCGGCGGGTGACCAATATACTGAGATTGGTCATACGATGCCGGCGGAGGCTCGTACAACGACGCATAAGAGAATGATGGAGAGGTGGCCCGAGAGTTGCGAGAACTCCCTCCATTATTGAAGGGTCGGAGCGAACGAGACGATCCAACAGACGTGTTTCCTGATCCTGAACGACGGGGTTTCTCGTTGCGCGGAACTGGACCGGACCACTCGCTTTCAGTAGCAACAGAGCTCAGTGAGTCTTCGATGTCACCTACGCTTCCACTGTCCCTGCCAGCACTCGTGGAGGCAGAACCGGATACTTGGCTGAAGGTGGAGGAGCTAGCGCTCATATCCTTCTCCTTGGCCTTCTCCTTCTCTTCAAAATCCATGAAGATGCGAGAGCGAGCCTCATTGTACGCAGCTTCTCGCTCCTCGATCGTCATATACTTTTTATGGTGACCGCTGCTACCGGTTGCATTACTCCGACTCCCCTGGCTCCCGGTCTCGGAAGGGTCCAAGTCTGATAGATCAGCATCCTCGCCAGCAATAGAACCGGATTGTGAGGCAGGTTTGAGCCTAGTGCGGTCTTGTTGAACGCGACGCATGATTTTGAAAGCGGGTTGAGCGGTTTCTTCGAGCGGGACGAGCTCTGCAATGCGCCGAGGGGGTCTACAGGACCACGAGTTGGATAAGGGTTAGGCCTTTGTGAGAGTAATGACCTTACGTACATCTTGCTGTCGACTGTTGGATGCACTGTAATACCTTTGCTCGTGGGATCGCTATCAGGTGCCAGCCTGTAGTATGCGGAGCATCTGTGGACAAGCAGGCGCTGGTAAGACGTGGTGGGGTTCACGTCTATCCGGGCTCTGGATGGACCAAGTCAGCATGCGCGCAGGAGTGGGGCGACGTGAAACGATATAAGAGAAACTAAGGGGGATGACTGGTGGCCTGCCGCTGATACTACACGAATGGACGAGATACGGGAAACGAAACCACTGACTTGCGTTCATTGATCAACGCCTCCATTTGTTCCCCGAGCTTGAGCACGAACAATCTATCCTTGCTGCGAAGGGCCTCGATGATGACTTCGGTCACTGACTGATTCCCATCGGATTGTGAGGCTGATGCCTGCGGTTGGTCGGATGATGGATTGGATGGGTTTGAGATGATCTGAGGGGGTTCGGGGAATGACGAGGACGAGGTGTTGGCGAGAGGATTGGCGAGGATTGAAACGGTGGCCATTGCTGGGATCAGTCTTGGGGAGGGCTAGCTGGTAGAGGCGGTGTCCTAAGTGAAGCTAAAGGGAGGCTACAGCTATGAGGGGAACGGGAGGGACACAGCCTGGGATGTCGAGGATGTCCAAGTCAGACTTTCGCACGTCGTCTGGGCCGAAAACGGCGAGAGGGGGAGAGCGTACATACAGGTGGACGTGGCTCACGTCCTGGTGCTGCTATTATCGTCGTCGAGGTCGTCGCTGGTCGTCGTGTCAGTCAGCGTTCCGACATCCGACAGTGTTCGAGCGAGAGCGGGTTAGAAATCAAGATCAAGGCGGGCCACCACCGGTCACAAATAGACGCCCACATCCCAGCAAACAAAGAATGATATGCACAAGTGTGCGTAGACGTTGCAGCAGCAAAGTAATTAATAGCCTCTACTCTAAAGTCCTCAGTGATTCTCCAAAGGATGGATGACCTTGTAGATGTTGTAACTCAGGCTACGGAGAAACCTCGGTCAACCACTAACTCGAACTGGATCACAAGTTCCTCACCAGAACACGAATATTAGCATTCCGTATATTGCGAGACCCAGCGCGGACCGGTTCAACAACTTGCCCGTCCCCGGATCCTCCCTTGTCAGTTTCCAGAAGAACAGACCGGGTAGGATGAACGAAACCGTCGTCGACCCCGTGGAACCAACGAAGGAAAGAACTGTCGCGTGATTGGATCAGTCCTCGTCAAAGGCTACAGGAGGTGGCTCACCCATTTGTAGATCGTCGACAAAGTAAGCAATCGTGAACCCGCTCGCTATGATCGCGACCGTGAGCACCGCATGCTTGAACGTCGACATGTCCCCAACCCCATGTTCATCAATGATTGAGATGTCGTCGTCGTCGTCGGTTAGGGCAGGCATTGTCACTTTGTCACCCGGGTGGAAAACCTTGTCGAGGCAGTTGCGGCATGGATGAACCTGCAATGGATACGAGAACATGACAAGGATTGCAATGGCCAATTGTCCAACAGCGATGAAGATCGAAGTGGACGGGTACATCGCAACAACGTTGGCCCCAACCTGCAATGATGTGAGAAATATGCTGGTGAATCAGAAGCGCCTGGAAGGACCTTGGAACCGAAAGTGAGGTAGCCAAACACTCCAATAATCTCGTAAATGCCAACAGCAGAGCCGATCGATGTACCTATGACGATGTTCATGCGGTGTTGCATATTGCTGGTTAACTCATTGTAGATCGGGAAGAGCTTTATAGTAGTGTGAATAAAGGCACCGACGGAACAGGGACCCGAACTTACGTTCTGGGCACAGGTGAAAGCAAACACTTGGACCGGGAAAGTTGACACGAACGCAGGGGTAAAGTGAATGAGGTGGATCTCTCCGGGTTCTGGAGCACCTTCCATGGGGTTGAAATAGCCATAAACCACAACAATGACAAGATACGCTTATTAAAAACTTTCTGTCAGCACAACCACCCGGTAGCTTGGGGTTAATTCTCGTACCAACAGCGAAGAGCGCAATAAAACTTGTATGTCGTAGACTATCAAGATGCCTCAGGAATGACAAAGGCGCCAGGATGAGCATGATGAGGCAGATCCAAACACGCTCAGACAAAGCCCAATCCGGAAGGCGCGTGTCAGGGGAGGCAATGTCATGGTGTATTGCGGCCACGACGTTGGGCATTAAGCTCTTAATGATGATAAGGTAACTGAAGTGCAAGGGGTTAACCCCAGGGATCGTGGCGGTAGCTTGAACCGCCCACCTTATAGAAACGCCGAAACACTTGATGGCGATTGCGGCGTCAAAGAATATGGCGGCTTTAGGGTACGTCAGTTCGGCCACGGCGAAGAATGATGAGCGTCTATGAGGTGTCTTGGTGGCCGCTCGCGATAACAAGTACAGTCCGAATGCAGCAGCTCCTCCGGAGAATACACAAGTAAGCACGCCAGGGATGATACCAGCAGAAGCGAGAGCCTATCGACTATGAGTACCAGTAACTCTTGTGTAAACGAGGCGGGAGTCGTACCAATGGGAAAGTAAGCATTCCTTCGTTAACTCAAGTTAAAGGAAGCCTAAAGGTGTTGCAAATATGTCACTCACCGCTTCCAACAATCGTGTTCGCAAGGTTCCCGATACCACTAACGATCGTCGCGTGTCCCTCTCGCTTTGCCACCTTCTTCCCGGTTGAAGCAGCACCTAACAAAGAAGTATCTTCGCCCGCGGTGTCCTCCCTAGCCTCAACATCAACGCCAGAATGGTCGGTAGCTCCGTACTGCTGAACCATCTCATATGAGTCCAGTTTATTAGAATCCGCAGAAGATAGACTGGTCCGTCGAGACAAGCCCGAGTGCTGCCAGAGTTCTAGACTTTTTGTAAAAGTGGAGGCTGGTATCGTCAGCGGGCGCCTCCCTGAAGTCGAAAGATATCACTCGTCGTGGCCTCCTGGGTGGGGTGGTGGTAGCGAGTTGGGATGTGAGTAACTCTCGATCAGGAACAAAGTCTTTGCAAGGCGCTCGTTTTGATGGCTCCGGCTCCAGAATAACCCAAAGTCAGAAAGGAGGTGATATTCGATTTAAGTGTCAAGTACTAAGTAGGGAAATGAAAGAAGCGAGGGGAGATACCGAGAACGAGGGCCCCAAGCGGCGGAAAGAACAACTACGTATATACAAACGCCCCCTGGTCGAAGTTAAACAGCACCTCTGCCACGCGCAAAACGAAATTAGGAATATCTTCCATTCACCCCTACCGTCTGTGTTTGCATTGACGGAGATGAGGCCACCGACGACTGTGAGGGTGGTCGTGGAGGCGAACTATGCATCGAACCGTTTGGCACAGGAGATGTGCTCTGTAAAAGCGGCGACGAGGAATGTTGCCCAACGACATGCCCAACGGTGATCCCGTTCGTTCGGATTCCGTTCACCGCACTTTGCTGGAACGCGCCAGTGTACCCATTCGGCTGTGCCGCAGTCGTTCCGTTCAACCCGTTCGTGGGTATCCTTTGCTGGGCCCAGTGCAGCTGACGTACTTGAAGGTGGTCATAGTTGACACCGTTCACATGTCCCATATACTGTGCAGGAACACGAGAGAGAATGTTTCCAGTCGTGGGTTGGAGCTGATGCATCGTTGGCGCCTGTTCCGCAAATGCCATCTTGATGTTTTGCATCTGTTGTGCGCTCAGAACGTTGCTCGTTTGACCAGAGTAAGGCAGGGACGAGCTGTTGGGAACGGCGGCCGAGAACCCGGTTACAGGAATGTGATAACTGTTCGTAATCACGGGGAGGTTCATACCGACAGCGGTTGGCTGTTGGTTCTGGGAGGGCGGCCTGACGGGTGATGTCGGGGCAGGAGTAGGGACGATGGATTCCGACTGGGGTTGTGCCTGAGCCTCCGGCTGTGGCTGAGGCGCAACATCTTGGGAAACCGTATTTCCTTCAGATGGAGTGAGGTTGGAAGTGTCGCCTGGGGCCTCGGTGACAGGGTGAGAGACATGAGTCGTGATAACTGGCATAGTAGGAGGTGCGGGAGGACGCATAGGACCGGTAGAAGGGACGCGAACAGAAGACATGGATGGTGGTTGCATTTTCTTCAGCTGCGATTGCATAGATATTGGCGTACCAGGCGGCATGGAAGGTATTGGGGTTTGAACAGGAGTTGGACGCTGAATAGTAGCCTGAACTTCGCGGCGTGGCTGCGAGTGCGTAGGGCCGAGACGGAAGGGTAGTACAGTAACCTGTTTCCCTTCGGGTGTAGTGATGGTAAGTGTCGGGTCGGTTGTGAGCGCTTGGTGGTCAGGGTCATGAAGGAGCGTCATATGGTGACGCATATACCTGTGACAGGACATAAGCACAGCTGCGATTTGTAGATTGAGGAGACTTACTTGGCCTCGTAGTCATCAAACAGCTGTCTCTCCAGCTCTTCCGGACCCTCGAAAGCAGGGAACCGATCGTCTTCATCGTACCTCCACCTCTCAGCCATCCTTCGGGCACGATCTTCTCGTTCTACCTCAGATAAATCTTCTAGTCGTCCAGGGAAGGACGGTTCAAAGTTTATATAGTCGTCGATGGGACCGCGCGAAGCACGACGAGCGGTGATCGGGGGCACAACCCGACGGTCGTAGTGTAAAATACCACCACGACCAAGGCGCCTTCGGAGAGCAACAGCCGCTCGAGGACGTGGAGGCGAGTCCTCTTCGGATGGGGGAGAGTTCTTGAAAACCTTGAAATAACGCTGGGAGAGGGGAACAAGCTGCGGCTGTAGTGAATTCTATCACATAGTGTCAGTATCTAAGAACTTATACGAGGGAGAGCACTGAGCCAACCTCGACCTGATCGTCCCAACAACCGTGGTCCCTCTCCTTCACCTTTGCCAGGTCGCGGTCGATCTGTTGAAGGATGGCGGCAGCGCGCTCCTTTGGTCGAACAAGCGGTTCCAATTGAGGGGTGGCTTCGGCCGTCCTCAACCTCAGACTCATACGACTGTAGACTTATTAAAAATTTCCGATCAATGGGGATGGATTGGGCGAGAACTTACGGTTCGACCTTTGGTTTCTTCGGAACACGCTCTTTGTCGACGAGAAGTTCTTCATCCTCTTTTGTGCCGAGAGTGGGGAACTTCCTCTTGAGGTCGGAGAAGACGATCCGTTGATTCCAAACTTCCTGTTGCAACTGTGCCGCTTCCTTCTTCTGTGTCTCCCTGGCGATGACTTCATTCGCAATCTCGAACGCGGTCGTAAGCTCGTTTTGGAGGCGGATCAGTTTGTCTGAGAAAGTGACATGGGAAGCCCGAGTCTTGCGGACGGCCTTGATTTCTCTCCTTCGGAAACAGATGTACGACTCATTCCTGGTATCTGTCTCGTCGAGCTGGAGATGTATTAGAGAACGACAAGGAATCAAGAGAAAAACGACGCACATTGACGGCGGGTATAATCCGTTTGCCTCCAGCTTCAAGACGTCGTTCACGCCAGTGAGGGTACACAAGCCTCGCAAGGCGTAGAAGATGGGCGGGGGCCGGAAGCCAAGAAGGCGTGATGAAATCGGCGAACATGGACGGAGAAAGTGGGGCAGAGAAGGTGTCCTGGTAATCTGTAAATGGGGGGAAAGGCATTCCATTTTCCAGAGCGTGGTGAAGATATTCGGTCTTGTCGTGAGTGACCTTTTCGAATACGGCCATTACGAGTTCGAACTCGTCCTCGGACATGGCAACGGGAGCCGAAAGGTCTGGATCCTTCCCCTTGGCCTTGGAGCTACGTTGGGAGTGGGCAGACCGCGAGGAGATGGCCCCTTGAGCACTGGTACCCTCTCCGCGAGCCTGTTCGTTGTTCTTGTCCAGCCACTCCTTATCGCACTCGTCCATGTAGTAAACGAACCCATTGTTGAGTCCGTTGGTGACGGACTCTTCGACAGTACTTGACCAACGAAGGTAAGTGGTGGGGTCCTTCCAGTGGTTGGATGGATAGAGCTCGTCGTAGTTGTCCACTAGACCGTTCGAGTCTGGGGTAGGAATGTACGCGACGGGAGCCTTCTCCTTCTCGTTGCTGCCAGTTCGAGCCGCCCGTTGGCTCTGGTGCCTCTGGGCAGCGGCCGAGAGCACAGCTTGAAGATGGTGTTCCTAAAAAAGGAAAAAGATTATGTCAGCAAACCGCGGATTGGATTCCCACTAGCAGCAGCCAATCAGGAGGAGACACGCGCCGCTCCGGAGGGGCAGGTGGCAAGAGAGTTGAGGAGGAAAGAAAAAACGAACATTTGCATCCTCAGCTTCAACACCGGCGGTGGATACAACCCTGGCCTTCTCCTCATCCTCGTCGAGGACGTGAGGATCGGCGTCGATGTTGCCGTGGATGACCTTGAGCCTGGTCTTGTTGGTGACGCGGTTTCTGTTTCTGAGTGTGGATGGACCGGCATTTGGGTTGCGAGGCATGACATGGAGTGGGGAGCGGATGAAGGGGGGGGACGGCGCGGAGGGCGTCGGTCGCTGGGGCTTACGACGACCACACAAATAAAAAACGTTTTACGAGGGTTCGGCGGCGTCGGCGCAACGCAAGATGATTGTAACTCGGAATTTCCCCATTTGGACAACGGCCCTCTCTCATATGTACCACCAGCTCGTAGAAAGAACAATCGCATTATATCCTTTTATTTTTTTCACTAATTTTTCCACCAGGTTTTGCGTAGTTGAACGGGGGGTTGGTCGAGCAAACAGAATGCTGTAGAGCATGTCCGAATCCGTGCATCTGATTTTCAGCCACACCGCCATGTCCTCGCTCCCACACGACAATGAACAATACGGCTCAAAAGACTACTGGTGAGAACAAAGTCCCAATCGGCGGTCACCATGGACCACCCAACCTTCCCTTGTCTCCAGGGATCACAGATACACACAGTACGATGGATAATTTTCACCGCTCTTCGGCACAACAAAACCCATTCCTCAAGGGAATCCGATGACGGCTCGTTTGACTGGTTCAAATCATACTCGGATATCTCGCACATCATCCACGAGCTGGTCCCAGACAAGTCTGCACGGATATTGATACTGGGGTGCGGAAACTCGAGGTTATCGGAGGAGGTAAGTTGTGCGTACCTCCGCCAGATCTCGGCTTCCCAACTTCATTTATGCAGATGTACGATGACGGATACAAGAGCATCACCAACGTAGACGTCAGATACTTCCAGCATTCACTCCCCTGCAGGCTGACTGCCTTGTACCCAGTACTCCTCCGTGGTCATCGACCAAATGCAACGACGCCACAACACATTGCGACCGGGAATGGAATGTTAGTGGTTTTTGAAGTCTGCTAGCATGCACAAAGCTCACCCGCTTTCTAAAGGGGTGGTTGCAGACGTCCGAGAACTACCTTTTGATGCTGGCACATTTGATGTCGCCCTCGATAAAGGTGAGAGTACCCTTCCCATACCCGCTGTATACCTGTGACACTCTTTTCAAGGGACAATGGACGCAATGATGACAACAAAGGGCGACGTTTGGGTAATCGCGCCCGGCACCGTCTGCACGCTATTTCTCAAACCCACACGTTTTAGGACCCACCAGAACAGGTGATACAGGACTGCAACCGGGAAGTCGATGACGCTTTACGGTGAGCGTCAACGCTCCTCGCTGTTGAATCTGGACCGATGGTGTAAATTTCAGGGTCGTGCGCTCAACGGGGCTGTTCCTGTACCTGACCTTCGGACAACCTCAGTTTCGAAAACTCTACCTCTCGAAACCTGGTGTCCAGCTTGAGGTCCGGCAACTAGGGGAGACATTCCATTACTACTTCTATATTCTACGACGACAATAAACGAGAGGGGGTGGGGAACGTCGAGTTGGTCAGAACAGAAACTTCACGTTTTGATAATACTCAAGCATTGGGTTCTCTCCATTCTTCAGTCTCGTATGTGACATATCCGCGTATGTCTCCAAGAATTCAGCATGGGTGAACACGCTGCTTTTCCTCTCGCCGACCGGTAGTCCACTTGCTGATATGACCCCTTCAACTTTCGCCCTTCGATTCAGTGGGTGATATGATGAGAAAAAGTCGGCTCCGATGGACAAGGAAGAAGCATTGTTGCTCAATGGCAAAACACGTGGTGTGGAAGAATCCATGGCAGATGGGTCGGGTTGCGAAAGTATGTGTTCGTACATGTCTCGCAATCTGTCAAAGTCTGTTGGGAAGAAAATGTCGAAAAATCCTGGCTGGACGAACAAGGTGGATGTGGGGACCGTTGTATTCTGGTAGCGTGTCTGAACGACTGGGGCGTTTATCCCTGGAATGGAGTCTGGTAATGATGCGAAGTCCGAGAGCAGTAAGCGGTGTCGAGGGAAATACCGTCGGAGGGTCTGCAATAAGTTGAGCATTCTTGTTGGAATAAATTCAGGGGCGGAGAGATTTCGGGAGAAAGGGAGGTTCGAGTAGATGCTTCGGAAAGCAGCAGAGGCTTTTATAAGTCGTGGGAGAGGTGGCGGATGAAAGAGGTGTCTTCTGAGTTGGAGGAACGAGGAAATGAGGGGATCCGTGATTTTCGTGAAGTACGTGGAGTAGTCCCCGTTCTCGTCGACGGTCACAAGCCCTTGGTAAGGCTCCAGTGTCCGCATGTCATATCGAATCATATCGTGCGCGAAGTTATCCTGGGGGCACGCGTTCACATTCCGTACGGACATATAGCAGACAGCTCACTCACGATGACTTCCATGGCGATGAACATGCATGGGGAGTCCTCCCTCTGATCCCAGTGGAAGATACTCTTGTTGGTTATTGTCACACACGGGTGGTCCTTCAATTTCCGCCCCTGCAGCTTCGCCAAACTGCCGCTAATTTCCACGATGTTGTACCTGGTCCGTTCATACACTTGTGGGTAGGCGTCTCGGATGTAGTCGAGAATGTTCAGGGCAAGCGTTCCGTTCCCAGCCCCAATCTCGTAAATAATCAAGTCCTCGTAAGGGAAGTACTTGAGGAGATATTCAACTGCGATGCACCGCGCAATACTCTGCCCGTACCATGGCTACACACCAGATATAAGAATGCATGTCACAGATCATCCGAACCATGACGTGCCTTGAATATCTCGGTTGGGGTGTGCCACAGCTGTTTTCCAGGCCCAGGCTCATCCTTCCCGTATGAAACATACCGCTTCGCGACCTCCTCCTGGAATTCAACCGAGTCCCGGAGTGTTGCAAAGTCTATATGTTTCGGCGAGGTGACGATAGTTGCACGTTTCGAGAAATAGCCATAGTGAGGGTTGTACAGCGAGTCCTCGATGTAGTCACGAACCAACATCTTGATTTGCCTCGGAGGATGTTTGAACGCCTCCAGGTCGTTGGATGTGACGCGTTTGTAGCTGACGTGACTTGGATCGGGAACATCGTCAAAGTAGACCTCGGAATTAAAGTTGAGTTCCTCTCGCCTCTTGGACTTTGGAACGATGAAGGAAGGGCGAGAGGAAGAGAAGAGGCGGAGAGCCCGCCAACATCGAGCAGCGTGCGGGGCCACCAAGATCATGGCGGACGGCTTGTTCGTGATCGGCCTCGCATTGTTCACCGGCGCACCTCACACACTCCAGACCTGGGCTTGCTCCTGGTCAAGCACCGCAGTAGGGAGCCAAGTATTTATCACCCGAACTTCCTGGAGGTGGCTTGGTCGTCGGAGCTGAGTCGTATACGTCTCAAATTTCAAAGCGACTTGGTTTGCTCCTGCGCACTTTTCCCATTCTCTACCACACATAATGGACGGAGGTACGAGCCCAAGCACGTATTCCTTACGACACCTACGTATCACACTCATGTTGTAGTTGTTTTTAGCTACCACGCACCACTTGCGGTCATTCTGACACCCGAATCGCTCCGGTGCGGAATAGACAGGAAATCGGGTCAAGTTTCGCTCTTCACGAGCCTCCTTTGTAGATGGGCACGCTGTAGTCTTTTCCACACTCCTAACAGTAGCACGTATATTATTACCTACGCCCAGAAATGAGCAAAGAAATGGTAGCCTTGAGGAAATATTCCTGATAAGGGAACGTCGCGTGGCGGCGCAGTGGCCACATTTGCTGACAACTCGTCCCTTGAGGGTGACTCTTCCTGACGCTCACAATCTCTCTCTTTCTCTCGAGCTTCTACCACAGATTCAATGGCTGGGGGCCGACACTAAATGGACTTATCCCAGCACAACCCAGAATCTAGTAGTTCCAGCTCAGAACAAGTCCCACTCGAAGCCTCATCATCCTCATCCACTCCACGGAATCTGCGTTCCAGCGCACGAGTAAAAGCAGCCAAGGAGAAGGAAAAAGAAAAGGAGAGGGAACCCGAATCCGAAGACCGTTCCGCCGTTGCCGCAGACGTAGCTGGCCTCAGCCGTTCAACCCCACAGTCCAATCAATCCAAACGACCGCGTGCTATCAGCACCACCAAGGGAAAAGGGAAAGAGACGGAAGAACAGGCGGCGAGGCCGTCGAAAAAGTAAGTCTCTCTCACTCACCCTTCGCGAGCCGGATCGCCCATCCTCATGGCTTTCACCCCAGAGCCCGCCGGGTCACGTTTCCTCCGCAATCCTCTGGATTATCTATCCAAGAACCTCGTCGCGATATCAAAGGCAAGAAGCGTGCGTTACCAGAAACTACCTCGGACGAAGATACATCTGCCGCCTCCTCTTCAACCCTTAAACGCCCCCGAACAGCCACAAGTGCATATTCCCTCCGCTCCCGTTCAGATCTCCCCCTCACAGAACCTCTAGAGATGCCGAAGAAGACGAGGTATGTCCCCTGATACAGTTTCCCTTCACTCCATCTCATCGGGAAACAGAAATATCAGCTCAAAGGGCAAGATTGCCGCCGCAAAGGGCAAGGCAACGGCGCCCGGTCCCTCTCGCGGTGATTATGACCCTTCTCAAACCAAGGACGCACACACGAACGATGAGCACGAGGATCCCAACGAAGGAGAGTTAGATTCACCCGACCGCCACGATCATGATGACGACGAAGAAGAAGAAGACGGGGTCAAGGATCGGAACACAGCGTCTCACGACAGCGGTCTGGGACATCTCGACGACACCACAGCGATGGCCATATTTGGCGATTATCGGCAACTCAGCTCATACATGCTCGGACTTTCTGGACGGCTCAAGAGCCTCCTCACAAACATCAAACCCTCCGCAGACCCGACGACGCGGCTTATCTCATTGCAAGAACTTACAGAGTTACTGAGCATCAGCACCGAGGACACTTTGGCCGGTTCATTCCCTGTCGAATCGTACATCCGCGAACTTGTCAAAATTCTTGGTGGCACCGGCAATGTTGACGATGATGACGACAGAGACGAGGATTCCAGGGATCACGATCCTGATCTTGCAGCCGCGTTGGCTCTCAGCGGAGGGTCACGGTACCAGGGAGACGAGAACCCTGAAGCCCAGGTCCTTGCTTGCAGGTGCTTGGCGAATCTAATGGAAGCATTACCGGGTGTGGCGCACACTGTCGTTTATCACGGCGCCATACCCGTTCTGTGCAGCAAGTTGATTGAGATATCTTACATTGACCTTGCTGAGCAAACGCTGAGTGTGAGTTGTCGCGCTCTCACCCATGATCGTTGTTGAACCATGTCCCCCACAGACGCTGGAGAAAATATCAGAGGAATTCCCGAGTGCCATTGTCAGAGAAGGAGGCTTGAACGCGTTGCTGAGCTACCTCGACTTTTTCTCCATCGCCGTTCAACGCACTGCCATTCAGGCCGCATCCAATTGTTGTCGAAACATCTCCCCCGATCACTTCCCCATGGTCCAGGGCGTGTGGTCCATTATTCGTAACTGTCTCGGTTATTCTGATCAACGCCTTGTTGAATTTGCTTGCTCATGTGTAATCCGCGTCATCGATTCCTACTATCGCGCCTCCGTCAAAAACCTCGAGGCTCTGGTCGACAGAGAACTCATCACTGCTGTCAACCTTCTCCTTCTCCCTTCTGGTGGCTCTCCACTCATAGCCCCTGCCACCTTCACATCGCTGCTGCGTAGTCTGGCCATATCTGCACGAGCGAGCTCCAAGATCACTATGGCACTTCTTGAAGCGGATATCGTCGACACTGTGTTCCAGATCCTGACAGGTGTGTTGCCTTCTGCCCACGAGGAACAAGGGCAAGGCGATTCGACATCTGGTCAAGGTCTGGGCGGTGGATTGGCGGATATGACCGTGATGCAAAATCTGGCCCATCGTCCGAAAGACCAGGTTGAAGAAGCCCTCAGTCTCATTTGCGAGCTTATGCCCCCATTGCCAAAGGGTGAGTAGTAAAACACTTTCTGGATACCCTGGTGCTAAGATACGGCCATAGATGGTGTGTTCGATCACAAGGGTTATACAGAGAAGGCTCTCAACAAGTTGATCAAAACCAAAGCAAAGGCCGATCGTGCGGCTTCCAGAAGAGAAGCTAAGGACAGCCCTGCTGCCGCCACATCAACCCCTCAACCTACATCCGCCAACGGAAGTACTGATCCTACTGATGCTAGCGCCGCGACGGAACCCACCTCTGAAACTACGTCGCGCGAGGAACATGCCGAAACTCTGCAAACTCCTGGAAAAGATCAGATCCTGAACAGGAATGAGTTATTAAGGTTGAAGCCGGAGGTCGTGGGGCGCTTCATGCAGCTCATGGTGCCGGTGCTGATCGATGTCTATGCCGCGAGTGTCATCACCTCTGTGAGGCTGAAGACATTGACCGGTCTCCTCAAAGCTGTCGGGTTCTTGGAGACAGAAGATCTGAAACGAGTTTTCTCTGTAAGTGCATCACATCGTTCACTAAACCAGCTGTTGACTAGGTTCATTCCAAGTTCGTTCCGGTCGCTAGTTTCTCTTCTTCGATTTTGTCTTCAAAGGACCATCCCACTCTCGTTTTGGGAGCTCTCCAGCTCGTCGAGATATTACTCTCAAAGGTACCAACGGAGTATGCCCCGGCATTCCGGAGAGAAGGAGTGTTCCATGAGGTGGAGGCCTTGGCGAGTAGAACATTGGTAATGAAGTCCAAGGAAGATACGAAGAACGACGAATCCACTCCTGAGCCAACAGCCACGCCACCGCCCGCGTTCGCGACCAGCACTCCAGGCTACAAGAAACTTGCTTCCCTCGTTTTGGAACCTGAGGACGCTATCACCCTTCGAGCGCGCGTCATCCGCCTAAGACATCTCTCGAACGACGAGAAAGTGGAGCGTGGGCTGTACGACGCACTCCACCAGCTCGTTCAACGGTTATCTGATAAGGATGGGTCCGAAAAATTCCTGTCCGAGGCCCTGAAGGAACTCGCAGCTCTTTTCTCGTCGCCCCACTCGTCCTTGTCTAGCTTTGAACTTTTGCAGAGCGGACTCGTAGATTCTCTTCTTTCGTTTGCCACGGACGAAGATCGATCAGGTGTGTCCCCCTGGCGATTTTTGTTTACCACTGGTGATACTGAATTTGTCACCGATTCAGTGAGTGCCCAACGGCGTCAAGACATATTCCTGGAGGCGTTTTCGCGAAAAGCCAAGCCTATGCACATCCAGACACCATTCTCTGTGTTTGTTAAGAAGCTGCAGGAGAGCCTCACTCGGATGGAACCCTACGAAGTCGTTACCATCGCTCAAGGTGTCGATGGTGTGTTGGATGCTGTTGTACACACTATTGCCTCCGCTGACATCCGGAAGCAGATTCCAGGAGGAGTTCTCCGTCGCTTCTCGCCCGCCAACTCAGGCTCCGGCTGATCGCCACAGAAGACTCCGATGTTCCCAAAGCTCTAAACAACATCGTTGTTTCGATTCACGCTATCGCGACTTTCCAAGCACTTCACGATTACTTGCGCCCTCGTATCTCTGGTCTTCTCAACAGCTCCCGCATTTTTGCAGCACTGACGGGCAGTCTATCCTCCGCTTCATCCTCTCGCGCTCAGCCGCCTGCAGAGAGTAGCACCAAGCCATCCGAGACGAGCACCAATGAATCTGGACCGACTCGTCGCAGGAGCCTCCGGCTCAGCGCGAAGAAGGATGCTCAAAACAACGCGGAGGCCGGGAAGACCTCTAATAACGCAACTGCCACCGCAGAGTTTGAGACATCCAAAGTTGACGCGCTTCACGAGACAAGCGCGAGTCACGACGATACTCATATTGAGGCAGATTTCACCGACGATGAAGTTGATGCTGACGTATGCTGTTTCCCTCCAATGCGTGGTACACACCCCGTTAACTCCCCCGACAGGTGTTTGACGAGGAGCTGGATGGTGATCGTTCGGTGGTAGAAAAGACCGTGAACCTTTCTGTCGCTGATGGTGAGGGATATTGTGTCGCAGATGATCCAACCCTTAACTGTTTCCAGATGGCTCAAAAGTTGAGGCACAAACCCCAGATGGAACAAGAGTTACGACACCGAACCCACTCAAGGAAGGTCCCTCTGTCACACAACCAAGCTCCTCTCAATCCAAAGTTTCCTATGCGACCGCTTTAAAAAACAAGGCTGCTGATTGGCACCTCGAGTTCTCCGTGGATGACCATGTGCTTCCCCTAGACCTTACGATCTACGGTGCCATCCACCAACACGAGGCTCGAAAGAACTCTGGTGCCACCGCCTCTACAAGTGCGATCTGGCAAGGTGTATACCCTGTCAAGTTCAGAAAGATTATGGCCCCCGCTCCCGACAGTGAGTAAAAAGGGTATCTATCGTTTGCCCGCCAGCTGATGTCATATAGCTCGCTCCGATGGGATTGAGTTCGGATCAAGGAGCCGGACTCCCGCTCCCTCAGCCTCCTCCACGAACGACGCGCCCCATTCCAAGATCTTACGCTTGCTGCGTGTGTTGCACCAAATTAATGCTCTTCGACGCGATAAACCTGGAGAACAACGGAATGCTCTTCCAGAGTCCAGTTTCATTAACAACAAGTTAACCGCAAAGCTCACTCGTCAGCTGGAAGAGCCCATGATTGTCGCCAGGCAAGTCGTCTCGCGGCTCCATTTTCATCTCCCAGCCTAATTTATTCTATCAGTTCATGCCTCCCTGATTGGTCCCTGGACCTGCCTCAGCACTTTCCCTTCCTGTTCCCATTTTCTACTCGCTACAACTTCCTTCAGTCGACATCGTTTGGTTATGCTCGACTCATCCTGAAGTGGCAGAGCCAGCAGGCAAGAGGCCAGGATACTTCAAGGCGTGACGATGGAGTTGGCTTCCTTGGTAGACTTCAACGGCAGAAGGTGAGGATATCGCGAAAGCATATCTTCGAGTCCGCAGTCAAGGTGTTCGAACTCTACGGTTCGTCTTCCTCTGTGCTCGAGGTGGAATATTTCGAAGAGGTTGGAACTGGTCTGGGTCCGACGCTTGAGTTCTATTCTCTGGTGTCGAAAGAGTTCGCACGTCGGGATCTGAAGCTTTGGAGAGATGGCGACCAGTCTTTTCCGGGAGCACACGTTCATCACCCGCTTGGATTGTTCCCGGCACCTGCATCAACTGATGATAGTGGCAACGACAAGGGCCTGTAAGTACATCAGTGCTATTCTATGTCAGACGCTGAACGGATCCTCCCAGTAAACGGACGCACATCTTCAGAGTCATTGGGCAGTTCATGGCGAAATCTATGCTAGACTCGCGAATCATCGATCTTTCCTTCAACAAGATCTTCTTGAAGCTCGTCCTGGGAGAACAGGTTGCCTTGACGCTTGGTAACCTCAAGGTACTATCAATCTTCTGTGGTCTTATCATGCTATTTATGCTTCCCCATAGCTCGTCGATCCTGATCTTGCATCGTCTCTGGAGAAACTGCAAGGCTTGTCCAAAAAATCCTACGGCGGAAAGGTTCGTAGACTTCCGGCTGCGATGCCTGTCTTTACTGGAAACCCTTTTAGCTTGCGAGCAAGGTCGATCTGATCGAGACGGTTTCTGTTGAGGACCTCGCTCTCGACTTCACTGTCCCCGGGTACGACATAGAACTCAAGGTTTGGTGATATGGCATGGTGTTTGACTGGTTCTGATCGGATACTACAGCACGGTGGTCGTGATATTATGGTCACTTCAGACAACGTCGACGAGTACATTGCTTCCGTCATCGACGCTGTCATCGGCAAGGGTGTCCAGGCTCAGGCTAAAGCACTACGGGAGGGTTTTTCCAAGGTCTTCCCGATCAAGGATCTGGCAACATTCACCGTCGATGAATTGGTAATGTTGTTCGGGAACTCGGACGAGGACTGGAGCGAAGAAAGTGAGTGGATGGATTTCCTTTCCGATTCCCCAGTCTAACACCGCATCAGCATTGGGTGAGGCACTCAAGGCAGACCACGGGTTTACTGCGGACAGCAAAGCTATCCAGAACCTGCTCGAGATTATGGCGGAATACGATTCCGTCGCCCGCCGCAGTTATCTTCAATTCATCACCGGTAGTCCCAAGCTGCCGATTGGTGGTATGTCACACGCTGATCAAAATGAAACACATGTGAACACACTTTGTAGGTTTCCGTGGTCTCAATCCACCACTTACCGTTGTCCGGAAGCCTCACGAATCGCCTTTGACGGCCGACGACTACCTCCCAAGCGTCATGACTTGCGTCAACTACTTGAAGCTCCCCGATTACTCTTGCAAGGAGGTTATGAAGCAGAAGCTGCGAATGGCTATGTTGGAAGGAACGGAAAGTTTCCATCTTTCGTAGCTTCGACAGACACTCCTTTCTCCCACTATTACTCTGAGGACATGGGTTTCCAACCTTTCATACATTTTGTACTCGTCCCCCATTGCTCTCTCAACTGTGAAGCGTTATTTCTTCCGTACATACATCGTATCGAATTGACCCCAGAGAGCCGACTAGACGTTTTAGACCAGTTCTTGCACTCGAATCGGATGGAAGTGCCTTGAGACGGTGGTCGATAAATGAGGGAGTGCTGCGGAGATCGATGTTGATGAGGATTGCTGCGATCATACCGCAGGCAGCAGCAAGGCGCCAGACCAGGTGATCACGAGGCTCTTGGCTTCATTCCCCACTTTATCGTATAAAGGCTCGAGTCGCTAGGAATTCCTGGGGAGCATCTACGCCTAGAATGATTGTCAAGGGTTCTTCTCCTAGCCAATCTGGTCTCCTCGAAACCACCTCGACGACAGCGACTGCCGTTCCTCCTGACCATCCTCCTGAATACATCTCCCAATCGCAATTCGATGTCGGTAAAGCCGTCACTCTCGTCCCCTTCGTAACCCCTTCCCAGCTGAAGATCCACCTCGGGTTATTGGAGGCCTTCAGGGAACTCAAGCTCAAGGTTCAAGAAAATACTGATATTGCCAATGCGTTCCCACCCCTTGCTGGGGCTCTGGATTCGGAGGCACGTTGGGTCTGGTTCCTAGAACTCGCTCTGGAACGGTACGCTACCCACCGCCATTGACCGTTTTGTAATGAACTGAGAATAGTTCCTCCCAGGTTTCGGAGGTGGGTGCTGGCTCTTGGTGTGTTGCGTACATCGACGACCGCCGTGGATAATCCACCCCTGGACGTTTGGCTCATTTGGCACGCATATATGCTCAATCCGACGTACGAATATATCTTTTATCTTTCATGAGGGGTTTGATCGTACTGTGACCTTCCAAGGTGGTATGCCGAAGATCTCGAACGCGTGCACGTTTTGACGGAGCTCAAGAACCTCCCCGTTGCGCCCCTCGACTTACTCGTACGTCCAAAATCTGTTCGCACTTGTGTCTGGCTGACATGGCGTAGGAGGTTGCAGGCGATATGTCGGGCTACAGGCCACTGCAAGAGGTTTCCGCCAGATGGGAGAGCGCTACCCGTGTCCCGTACGATCCGTTCGACTCTTTCTGGGAGCTCCAAGAGCAAGAAATTCTGTGCCCAAATTGTAATGTCCAATTCTTTATCCGTGAGTTTACGCTCGGCTATTTGGCCGTCCACTGGTGAACCTCTCCATCCCCAGCATATCTGACGGAGGAGCAAAGTGGTTACGCCGAACGGATGTTTGCTCACACTTGCAAACACTGCTCGTTCTTGATTGATAGGAGCAAGCTCGCGGTCGCAAAGTTTGCTCGTGATTTCGCCATGGATCCCACCAATTCCCGCGACGCAGAGAAGTATGGAAATGCGACTTACCTCCCGTACGTGGATCTGTCTATCCTAGTTAAAGTGGTAAAAGGTCCCTGATCGTAATTACCAAAGTGGAACACTCCTGGACCGTTCCGGCGAGATCAGCCCGCTGACAGCCAAGGCAATAAAGGCCCGCCTCTATCAACAGTGTTTCAAATACAAGCACAGCAGCGATGGAGGGACTCGCCCCTCGTTGCTACGGGGGTCAATGATGGCAACCTACGAAAAAGACACAGACATTGAACGATGGGAGAAAGATATCAAGAAAGCTATCGGGTTCTCTTTCGAGACCCTTCGCGACAAGCTCGCTCTCTACATGCGGCTTCCTCTGTGCGTATCCTTTTCGCGGAACCGGACCTGGTACTGATGCTTCTTGCCGAACCCCTGGTCAGGTTGAGGAAAGTTCTGACTGCGTACAATGACGGCCGACCCTTCTCATTGGATCTAGTTGGTGCCGTGGGTCCTTGCAATCCTAAGCATTTCTTCCATGGGGCTCACGGCCGTGCTGAGCAGGTTCTTCGACAAGACGCTTTCACGGAAAAGATGCACCAACTCGGTTGGAGCCAGCCAGGATTTTTTGACAGTAAAGAAGATGAAATTGCGCTACACCACTGTGTTGCTAGATACCATGCGTATGTCTAGAACAGGGGGAAGATAGAGCTTCATATCGCTTACACGCCGAAAAAGGTTCCTGGATCTCATAGCCTCCGCACCAACCTCCTTCTTCGTACCGACCCTGGACATTGATATAGCGTGGCAGTAAGCGAAGATCTCTCACCCATCTGTTCAGGCTGACGCTCGGTGTAGCACACACCAACTCCTCCCACAGAAGTACGGTGATGATTGCCGTAAGTATATCGAGAGATTTGTCAATCAGTTAGTCGTCTCCGGATCCGGGTTGCTATTGGTGGATCCTAACGAGATCGATTCAAGCGACGATAAAGTTGAGGAGAGCCACCTCTCAAATGCGCTCGACATTACTTGTCGTGCGTGGGAGGTATAGTCTTTTCCACCAGTCTTTGCCCCTGCAAAATACTGACTGATGTGTCGTCGCAGCAACGTTTCGGCATTCCATACATGCATTGTGGCTGTCCATTACCGGTTAGTACACACGCGTTTCCTTTCCCCAATCATGCTGCTGACTTGCATGCGCACCCCATACCAGGGTGACACCATTGGCCAGAAACTCAGCCGCCTCTCTCTCTTGGTGTTGTCAAACCGCAGATTGTCGATAAACCCTCCAACCCGGGACGACTGCCTGCTCGCGACTCATCCCAGCGACCACAACGCAGTCTACGTTGACACCGTCAGTCACAAAGGGAGGGAGAAACGGCTGTCTAAGATACAGAAGAGGAAGGCGAGGGACCTGGAGAAACTGAAGCATGGGAAACTGGACGGGAAGACGTACCATAGGGGGTTGGACCATAATGCGGCATTCTTCGTGCCAGTTCCGGTGCACTATGGGTATGGGGTCCCCGGGGCCGCCTGCGCTGGGGCAGGGGGGTTTGGGGTGGGGTGCGCAACTGTGAGTGGCTTTCTCATTTCGCCGGTTGTGTTTCTGTTATCTCATCACTCCTCCCAAAAGGGCGTAGGCGGGTGTGGAGGAACTGGTGGTGGTGGTGGTGGTGGTTGTGGCGGAGGCGGTGGATGTGGAGGCGGTGGGGGAGGGTGTGGTAAGTACACTCGGGATCTCTCCTGTTTTGTGGATTCTGACGATTCCAACCAGGCGGAGGGGGAAGCTAATCGTGAAACCTCAACATCATCTGAGAGTCGATACGTGACGTTGGTAAACTTGTATCACCCTCCGTTTTATTTAGTTCAAACTACTGTTTCCCGCTGACCTGCTCCTTGATCGCTTGATTCGGTCCACGACGAGTCAACATTGATGGATGGAAAGGCAGCGAGCGTGAAAAGTCCTATCTCCAACCCATGGTAATGGACACGACCCAAGCCCTCCTGTCATTTTCGCCTTCACCATCCCTTTCAACCTCCCAAACCCTCTCCTCAAGAGTTGTTTCCTTGCCAGAATTCGCACGGATCTCCACAACACGGCGCAGCCGAAATCGCCGTCGATCCTCGACGGCTTTCAAGAATGCCCGGATCGTCCACCTCCCAGTATGCAGCCCCGCGATGAGATGGACGGAGGAGGTCGAAGGGCCATTGACGTCGCGTTTAAGCAGAGACTCGAGTGACTGCAAAAAAGCGGCATGAAGGTCTACATTCCACAGCGTGTCCGCGGCAATGATCACGTCGAACCCATCTGGGTATAACGCGTGGAAAGGAACGACATCGCCTATGGTCCAGTCGTAAGGCACAACATGAACGGAACCGTCAGAAATGTTGGATGCGACGTTCTGCTTGAGGGTGTCGATGAGTTCTTCGTCAGGATAGTCGCTCAGAACGACCTGGACATCGTTTCTGGTTTTCGCGAGAAGAATGCCTGGCAATCCGGCCCCCGCTCCCAACTCCAAAACACAGGTTTTGTGAGGTTGTAGATAGCGGTTGAGATCGAGGAGGTGGATGTGATCTGCGAGGAATGTGGCTGATATCCAGACGGAAGATGCATGAAGCGACCAATTTTCTGGCTTCGTGTCGGGGGTTTTGAGATTTACGGTGGTGCATCCGTTGGTGTAAGTGAAAGTTGAGCCTGGGTTGGAGGAGAGGGTGATTGCGGTGTAGCCGTACAAGGTGGACAGCGAGTCGGAAAAGATCTCTACGTCTTGCATGATCTCGGTTCAGGCTTGAGATACGTATGGCGACTTTCCAAAGCCCCGGTTTCGCACACTACTCCCTCGCCTGGTCCCCCTTCCTCAATGGTACTCTCGCCGTCGCTGCCGGCGCGAACTATGGTCTGATAGGAAACGGGAAACTGAACATCCTCTCTGTCGACCCGAGCTTGGCTTCGGGGCCTATTTTGCAAAAGCGGTGCGTCGCAGTTTCAGTGCGATAGGAAAAGGAGAAGATTCGATTAAAGACCTCACAAAATTTTAGATTCGATACTCAGGACGGGTTATACGACCTTGCATGGAGTGAAGTTCACCAGAATCAGATCGTCACCGGTTCTGGGGACGGATCGCTCAAGTTGTGGGATATCACGTTAAATGTTCGGCTTCATCTCTTCCTCCGTCTCTCGCTCAATTGACAAGGCCAAAGTTAGGATTTTCCAATCCGGGCATGGCAGGAACATACAAGGGAAGTGTTTAGCGTGGATTGGTCTAATGTGAGGAAGGACACCTTCGCCTCGTCTTCGTGGGATGGCAATGTAAAGTTGGTAAGCGTGTGTCTGGAAATCTTGTCATTGTGCGGCTGATAGTCTGTTCAGTGGAGGCCGGACCATCCGAGGTCTGTTGGAACGTTGAAAGCCCACAATGGGTGTGTTTACCAGGCTCTTTTCTCCCCGCACCACCCGGATATCCTGGCTACTTGCTCGTCCGATGGGACGCTGAAGATTTTCGACCTTCGGGTTGCCGTTGCGAGCGGTTCCACTTTCGCACCTGGAACTGCCCCTCCAGGATCGTTTGATACACCAGTCTCCCTCGCTGCATTGACCGTGCCAGCTTCGGGAATGGAGATTTTATCGTTGGACTGGAACAAGTATCGACCGTTTGCCTTGGCGAGTGGTGGGGTTGACAAAACGGTCAAAATCTGGGACTGCCGGATGGTGGGGATACCCCCACCTGGCGCTCCTCCTGTGCAAAAACCCGTGCAAGAGGCTGGAGGTGTTTGTGAGATCGCATTGAGCGGTCACGAGTACGCTGTTCGCAAAGTCCAGTGGAGTCCTCATAGGCCAGATGTACTGGCTAGCGCGTCCTATGATATGTCTTGTCGGATGTGGGTGTGTTTCTCTTCAGCCACAAGCACCTCAACGTTGATGGACGATCTGCAGCTGGAGCACGACCCCGATACCCGGACGTGGCCATATGCTGCGGATCCACGACGCTCATACCGAGTTTGTTGTCGGTTGTGGTTGGTCTCTGTACGACGAGGGGGTGCTTGCCAGTTGTAGTTGGGATTGCCGAACGAGCGTGTGGCGGGTATGAATGAAATTGCAGTCGTCGCTTGCAGCTGGTCATCCGATAGTACACTATTGGGGGTTACAAAGTATAGCGGTAGTTTATTTGTTTGCCTCCTGCTGGAGACGGCCCTTGTCCTGTTGGACGTTACCTGTGGTGGGGTGTATGAGGTGGCAGTAGTGAAGATGGAGCACAGAGATACATACCACTGATTTCCTGTTGACGATCGCCAGTGGCGGCACCGAGGACGGCGTCCTTCTTGCCCGATAAACGGTCTGCAGTCCCGTCGACGTAGCCCTTAGCAAGAGCCGCGTTGTACTCGGTCTCGCCGGCAGCGTGCTCCTCACGGCCGGACTGCTGCAAGGAGGTAGCCCCCGTGAGATTACCAACCGTCTCAACGACAGTACCCTTGACGGAGTGCAACTGTCCGGTGGTCTTGCTGGAAAGGGGTCAGCTGAGGAAGATGGAGGTAAAGCTGGAAGACGCGTACTTGGGCTGAGAAGAAGAGTCGGAAGACATTGTTGTTGATGAGAATATGTGTCCTGGAGCGCGTTTGCCCGTGGGTTATATAACAGATGTGGGTGCGGGTGATGTCATTGGCTAATGACGCAACTTTCTTCGATCTTGATCCTGAGGGAGCCGTAGCGATCGTGGGAAAGTGGAGAGAGCCTTACGCTGCTTACGTTCTGAAGCACCACTCAAACTTTGAAATGGAGAGGCAACTCGCATCTCTAGATCTGACCCATGTCCTATGCGAGTCTCAGTCAATGTCTACAAGATCCGACAACTCACTTATTGTTATTATCTTTCCACAGATGACGCAGATTCCCATTTGTCTTTTGGGTTGGCCCTCCTGACACTCTCACCGATTCTCCTCATGGCGTCATATGCCTCGTTGGCCGTCTTCACACGAGAGCTCACAATTTTGATCATGTGGGCCGGTCAGCTGTTGTGCGAGGCGTCAAACTATCTCCTAAAGCATTTGTTCAAACAACCCAGACCGAACGGTTCGTTCCGCGTTTCCGATGAAAGAAACCAACGTTGGTCGTCCTCGACGTCGCGGTCCTAACCGCCTTTCTTTTTTTATGCGAACAGCCGATCTAGGTGACGGATATGGATTTCCGTCATCCCACAGTCAATGGATGGCGTATTTCGCCACGTTCCTCATCTGCCACGTCAGATTCCGTCATCGCTTCACGCCCACGGGAAACAAATCCGTGGATTTGTTGTTGCGTCTGGTCGCGGTCCTCGGTTTGATCGCATGGGCTGGTGGAGTGGCTTATTCTAGGTGGGTCCCTTGTCCTCCGCAAGTTGTGACCCGGCCAACAAAGTTGATCATCTGTTTTATTCGGTTACTCATACCCCAAGGTATGCCCTGGGTTATCACTCTGCCTTGCAAGTATTGTGGGGTGTTGGGATTGGGATCACCTTTGGGACCGTGTTTTACACCCTGGCCGAATTGGTCCCGGCGAGACGGCCCAAGAGCTTTTTGGGGACAATTAGAACGTGGATTTTGACGAACGAGGTGTCTACATGGTTCAGACTGCGGGACGGCTGGCTCGTCTGGGATGACGCTGGACGTGAGTTGGAATGGCAGGCGTGGCGACGTGCGTTGGTTGTCGCTGGTGAATCAAAGTCCGAGTAGAACCTGCCCTAAACCCAGGACACGGTTTACACCTTGACCTTGTCCGTGATTTGAAGAATACCCCCGTTCATATTCCTCCTTACTTATTTCCCTCCAATACCCACAAATCTTCTAAAAGGCATCTTTAACTAGTTGCCATCCACCCATACCGCCCATTTTTCTTGTTTATTCTTTTTCTTGAAACCCACGTCATCACCGACAAGAGGCTCCCTCTCCATCTAATCTCCAATGGGTCGCCCTCTCTTCTCCGTCAACTACTCCCAACCGCACCCAGCGGTCTACGTTGACTCAGTCCTCCCAGACGAGCACCCACCGGTTTGCGAGCGTTGGTCCTATTCCAAGCCTTTCGATCCAGACTCGGAGGAGTTCTTCCTCGACGAAATCTACGAGGCTCCAGTCGACCCCGCCACTCTCGAAAGCAGGGACCAGGCCCCCCTGTCTCCCATCGACGATGTCAGCTCCTCCGAATCCGGCTCCAGCGCGGATGAAGCCGACCGCAGCGAGAGAGAGGATTTGATCAGGGCGGCGAGAGATATCATCGATTCAGACACTGCCGGTGTCGTTAGAAGGGTCAACCAAGCCAGCGAGCAGAGGCTCAGGACCGAGGCCACCAACAACAATACGGATGTAAACCTGTCCACCGCTGGTCCCAGGACGATTATTCCCATTTCCCTCAACACCACCCCTGGGCGCCCACAACCAGTCGTGATCCCGTCACCCCAGACACCCACGTTCGCCACCCCTTCTACTCCTCCTTCGGCATCCGTTATGGTGACCCCGGGCACCTCGTTCCCTTTCCGTGCTTCCCCTCAAGACGCGACCCCCAGGCTCTACACGTGGGAACGCGACAACCATGACCCCTACTGGACAGTCAGGGCTCCCCTCAACCGCCTACCCAGCCCTTCTCCCAATCGCAGGCCCTCTGCTGGTCACTGGCATGTCAGCGCCCGGGGAGTGAGGAGCGTCGCGTTCTGAGACGCTTTCCCAAATCTGCTCCTTAACCGACTGCACACGTTCGTTCTGCTGTTCGTTCCTCGCTACCCTTCTATGTTATCCGTCCCCCGTTCCTTACTGTACTAGCTTGTGCTTCGCGCTTTGCAAGACCACCTCCGTTTGCTTTATGTCCGGCGTTCATCGATACACACGAACACATGTCATAATACGATACGTATCTTGAAGTACCAGTAGTTGTTACGGTATCATCCTCCTGTTTGCTATACGGCCCCGCTCTCGTTTTCCCTTGGTTCTTGTGGTGGATTATAGGCTTTACCATAGACTCGGATATATCTCTGTTTCATATCCTCTTCCCACAATTTCTGGTGGTCCGATCGGCCGATGAAGCCCCTCCGTCTCCCGAGTCCTCTCACCCATTCCTCTCTGCGACTGCGACCCATGAGCTCCTCAAAGCACCCGGAATCCACCATTCCACTGCTCGCTAACCTAGCAAGTTGCAGAGAATGGAGAAAAAAAGTCCGGGACGACCGCAAATCTGTCGGCTTCGTAGCCACCATGGGTGCCTTGCACAAAGGACATCTCAGCCTCGTCCATCACTCGAAACAAGCGAACGACAAGACGGTCGTATCAATTTTCGTCAACCCGGCTCAGTTTGCGCCCTACGAAGACCTCTCCAACTATCCCCGAACGATAGAACAAGATTTACGCAAGCTAGAAGAGATCGGGGGAGTTGACGCTGTGTTCCTGCCCGGGGTGAAGGATATGTATCCATCAGGGGTTGTTCAGGACGTTGAACAGCAGCGAGGGACTTTTGTGGAGGTCAAGGGGTATGGAAGCGAGATGGAGGGTCGCAGTCGGCCGTCGTTCTTCCGAGGGGTCGCGACTGTGGTCACGAAACTATTCAACGCAGTCGAGGTACATTCGGATTATCGATATCGTGTCTTGGCTTCCCTGAGCCTTCACTCTGTGCTTTAGCCTACACGTGCATACTTCGGGCAGAAGGATATCCAGCAAGCGCTTCTTCTGAGACGGATGTGTTCCGACCTTCTTCTCTCCCACCCCGAACCCCAGAACCTCCACATCGTGCCGACGGAACGAGATACGACGGACAACCTGGCTTTATCTTCGAGAAACGTATACCTTGGTCCGGAAGAACGCAAAGTCGCAAACACCCTTTATCGCGCTTTATCCCTGGCGAAAGAAAGTTGGGAAGCCGGGCTTTCGAAATTGGAATGTGTCGCAAGATCGAAGGAATTGGTGGAGTGTGTCATGGCCAAGACTGGGGTTGAGATGGGGTTGGACTACGTAGAACTCAACGATTCGGGTAGCTTCGAGGCGGTGGGAGATGACGAGACTAAGATGGATTACGGGACACGGTCGGTCTTGTTGAGCGGGGCGTTGTGGGTGGGGAGGACGAGGCTGATCGACAACCTCATCCTCGGTGACCCCGTTCTGTTGGGAATCCTCAACCCTCATGTCGAGGTCAAAGTTTGATTCTGGTCGTCTGCCCTCTCAGAAGCTTTCAAATCTATCCGCTTGTCATCCTTTCGCTCAGCAGGAATGTGAAGGAATGCACCCCTGGCTCGCCGCTCGAGCTGACATGGACTATCCACCTCCTTCAGGTTGATATTGTATTCCCAGCCTCTACGAAGCTCGAGGAAGCTCTCGCCCAACAGACTACGACCTATGTGCAAATGAGATCGAAACTCGCCCCTTTCCTTCAGCTTGTCCAGGACAAGATCAATGCGCTGGAGCTCAAAAGGTCCGTGTTCCACAGACGCCGCCGCCCCAGCTTGTTGACTGCCGTCGGTTCGAAAATTCGCGTGTTTCTCTAGTGATGTGATCGCTTTCGGGTTTAACTCTCGCGGGACGGACGAGACGTGGTGTATAGACACTCGAGGCGTCCTAACCCTTTCAATCGGTCCGGGTACTTACCAGAGGCTTGGGTTGCTCGGCGCACCACTGCCTTGGAAAATTCACCAGAACCGGTACAGTATGTGGATCACCATTTCCTGTCTCCTTCTATCCTGAAAAGCGCGGGATGGCTTTTTTGTGTGATAGTCGTCGTGCTTTCACAAAAAGTTCCAAAGGGGGAGAAACACTGGAATCCGCTTGGTGCAAAACAAAAATCTGCCTTGGGGCTTTACGATGACCTCCGCGAAAAAGCAGGGTTCGATACTTGGGATGTCGTTTATCATTCTAAAAATCATGGTACGGCCAAATTCTTTGGATGCCGAGTATTCGTTTATGCTTCCTAGGTGGATTGGCTGGAACGACCAATCAGTCGAGCTCGATCCAGGTCCACTCACGCAAATTTACTCACGTCAACGTCCGCATCCCGCATGTCAACCTATCGCCGCCACCGAGCACCGACAAAGAAGAACACGAAGATTGGAAAACGTCCCTTGATGAGTTTCAGGAATGGCTCGGACTCGCATGCATGGGTTCCCAACGGTGATTGGTGATTCCCGTGATCCACAATTCGCATGGGTTTCAAGTTTTGAGCGTAATGTTTCGGCTGACGTGAGTTCCCGCAGCTTGCAGGCGAACGATAACGTGGATCCTTACGTCGCCTCGTACCATTCGCCTGAGCCAAATACCGTCGGAACGGTGATACATCTTCGATGGACCGGCCTCTTGCCCCCGGATTTCACGCATGGACTCCTCCAGACCTCCCTGTAAGCAGAAGTTTCACGTCCAGCGGATCACCCTACCACATCAACCAAATGCTGATGATTGGAGTGACTCCACTATCAAAGGGATATACTTTCCACTGACGGACTCCCCCAATTCATTGGCATCATCGCCCATTCGAATACAAACACGCCAGTCGGGTTTCTGAACACCCAGAAACCGGATCGAACGGCGCCGGTGAGGTTGACAAGGGATGATGGGGAAGACACACGGAGTATCCTCCTCACCTCAGATGGTCAATGGTCTTTGACAGAAGTTATCGGGCAATGGGATGCTAGATGGGGCTAAACTTTCACTGCAAATCAAACTAAGGACCAAACATCGATACTGATGCCAAGAGGAGGTTGTGCCGCCTCCATCTCAAGTGTGTAAGTGTACAGTTGATCAAAGCCACGCGTGAGGAGCGATGCGCTAACGAAAACAAATAGACTACATATTACCATATTACACGTCGTCATGTTATGATTGTTCCGTTCTATGGACGAGGATGAAGAAGGGAGAAATTTACAAAAAGAATCCAGTGTGATGGTCCGAGAGATTCATATCCCACCTTTTTTCATACGACGAACTTGACCTGCTTGTCCGACAATTTTTTCTCTAACTCGTCGAGGCTCGTTAACTTATCGAAGTCATTGGCCATCTCTAACCGCAACTCCTAAATGACAAGGGCGAGTTAGCGCTTGTGCTCCGAACACGACTGAACTCACGTACCCGAGATTGCAACAACGCTAACCAACTGTACACCCCAAACCCTCTCCGTGGGATATTAAGCGGTAACGTCGGCACGAACAACTCTCCAATGATTCCCAGGATCAGCACAAGTATCGGGAGACCCACCAACTGCCACTGCTTGTAAGTGACATATGCGAGTGTCTGATCTGGATAGGATTGTGCGACGACGGGCCCCGACCCCGCAAGGTATGGTAGAACGTTAGCCGCGTCGACCCGGGCGCGGATAACGGCGAACCGGTCTGGGGAGAGTTCGACGTATCCCTCAGGTCCAGCGCCTTCGGTAAAAGAGACGGCCTATTGGAGTAGGTCAAGGTCAGAAAAAAGTGGTATGCGGGGGTACGACAGGACGCACGGTAGGAGAGGGAACGTAGAAACGGTCCCGCCCATTATCTTTCACCATCTGATTGATGCTATTATCGTGCGCTACGAAGAACGCAGGGTTCTTCCCTGTGGTGTTGAGATTTCTAATGTTGCCTATGGGGGGCCCTCGTATATTACCGCTCGGCAACAGCGAGGTACTGCCGTAACCTTTCTCGACGATCCGAAGAGCGGTGGGGGATCCGATAGACGTGTTGTATGCTTCTATGATCCAAGGTTCGTACTTTTGCACGCAAACAGCGGCATCGTAACCGATCCTGGTTACCACACCGTTGGAATCTGGCAGCGACTCGTTCGCGTATAGAGGGAAACGACCGGAAGGCGTGAAACTGGTGTTAAGTCTGATGAGGACCGTTTCGACGGTCATCCATCCTTGATCACCAACCGAACCCGTATCGAGAATCGAGCGGGTGTGGAAGCTATGGGCCACACCATTGTTCCACCATTTCACTGTAGTGCGCGGGTTGGATGTGAAGAGTGTGGGAGGGGGTTACGAGGACTCACCGAGGTATGAAATCTTTGATTGGTCGATATTTGAGGGAATGGTATCGTTCGCGTCTAGGAGCTTAAGATCCGGTGTCGTGAGCAGTTTCGGTAGATCCATGCCGTACACCCCAAACAGGCCCCGAAGAAGGTCTTGGGGAAGGAAGACGTAGGTGAATGATTGGTTCGATATGGGTATCCTTACATGGGAGCAAATCAGAAAATCGGTTCAAAGAAAGGTGCGGTTGAGTTGTTTTACAAGTTAACTTGGGGGTTAGGCAGCTTCTCGCAATGAATCCTGACTCCCCACTGGGGGTACCTAAAAAAGTGCGAATAAATAAGGTCACCGAGCTACATCTTTAACAGAGGCAAGGCATACCGCAAGACCGCACCGGTGTCGCTCTTGGGTGCGTTCCTGCTCGTCAACGCAAGAGTATTGTTCGGAGTACCCCCCGGGTTGATCGATGCAGATTGGTTGGTATTGAAAGTCCCAGCCCCAGAACCGCCAGGGACGAATTGCGACAAACTGGGTTGGGCGAAGTAGACGGTTTCGTTGTCGTAAATGAACTCGGCGGTGTCTGGCGCGCTTCTGCCGTACGGGAGCAAGGTCCATGTTTGGGCAAAATCCTGGATACAGTGCCAATTAGAACGGCGGACTCAAATCCATTTACTGCCAACTAACCTGAAACGCGCCTAGTTGGGCGGTCGCCCGATCGACATCACTCTGGGATAAATCTCCAGCGATCAAAACTTCGCGGTATGTCTTGCGTTGGTTCTGTTTAAAATTAGGAAAGTACAAGAAAGAGGCACGTTTGTGGCACGTACGCGGACGAAGGTTTCAATCGCCATGATACGCCCGAACAGGAAGGGCAACAGGGGAGCCAGGATGGCGAGGACGATGAAGAAAGCTATGAAGAGGGACCATGGTCGTTTACTGAAGGAATGTGAGATGGCGCGGGACAGAAGACGGTCTGGGAACGGACTCGTATGATTTACGTGAATACCTGGCGGTCTCTCTATTCCTGAGACGGGATAGAAAGATACGGAAGGCGGGCAGAAAGCTCGTCGGATTTTGCGAGTTCTTCGCCAGATCGCGGAGTTTCATCCCACCGCCTTCGTAGCTCATGTGGATCACGGTGGCCCACGCTGAACGATGTCAGTCCAGAAAGTTGCGACACCAAACCACTGGCATGAACTCACTCGCTGCCTCGAGATGTTGTACCCCTGTCCTGAGAAGAACGTATGCGAGGGCGAACCCGACGCCCGAACACCACAAGGCGACGATAACTCGTACAGTGAATAATGATTTGTCCTTGGCCACCAGTGTAAGGATATAGAGCGCCGGGTATGCAATGAGACATAGGACGGTGAGGGTTGCGATGTGGGCGAAGCTCGGTCTTTCGAAGCCTCGGAACAGTGGTTTTGATCGCGGTGGCTCAAAGCTGAGGTCTGCGAGTCTGAGGAGAGGTGACTGTCGACTCGGAGGCTGGGGTTTATTTTTTTGCTGGAAACTCGTGGTGGATGGCGATGGGGAGGACCAGGCTGGGTATCCGGTGTCGAACTCTCTCCTGTTTGGTGTCAGAAGAAAAGGGTCGGCTTGGTTTAAGGGAGCAGTCGAGTCCGCGGTGGGGGGAGGACTCCAGTAGTTGTCCCTCATACGAGCATGCTCCATGCTGAGAGTTCAAGGAAAGAGGAGGTCGTGGAGCCATCTTACGTTTGTGCTGACGTGTGAATATATACCAAACAGGAGACATGGTACTTGAAGCACAGGATGTTTGTGTTCGAGGCTATAGAATGATTTCAGGCACATCGGTCCACCTATCCCCGCTACGGTTCCCGTCTTGCCGTCTACCGATCTCAGGCGGACACAGCCCATCAAGGAAATCCACGATTCCTCTGCCAGCCGCGGGCCTCGGACCACCCCCAGATGGGACAGGTCTCCGTCCAAGTAAAAGAACAAACACCGCTTCATGGAATCCAGGGTTACCGCAGCTGGCTCTATTTGATTACCGGAACAGGAAACCCCACAACCGGCCTCATGGGCGCGCACAGATCTCTACTGCATTCTTGAAAGCACCAAGCATCGCCGTCAACTGTATCTTCTCACTTGCACCAGCTGCCAATCGGTGTCTAATGGTCATGCGTCTGGTAAGACAGTGGTGAAATGAACGAAAAGACGACATACTCAATGGTCGCCAGTATGTCCAAAAGGTAAACTCGAGCCGCAGGTTTCAGCTGGAGCCCATCAATGAACTCGAACGCCCCGTTGAGTAGATCGGGGAGCGCCAGGCCTCGTTCCGTCTTCAACGCAGAGATCACTGGTCATTAAGATTTATCAGCGTTCGTCGCTGTGACCGCCACATTCGTACTCACTGTTGTATGCTGTCGTGAACTCATCCGTCAGCATCGAGTTGACGATCGTCTCAATATCAGAGGGATGCGGGTTCCCGGTGCAGTTGTAAACCTCCGTTTCGCCAGTCAGGTCGTAAGCGGCGTGACAGGCCTGAAGCACATTGAGTGCTCGTCGCATATCCCCCTTCGTGAGCTTTAACAGCGCCTGTCTCCCTTCTTCCGCTATCCTCACGCTGGTAACGTAATCAATGGCCATCTCTCTTCTGTCCGTGAACAAGGAAAAAAAGCTCACTCCTCAGCCTTGATGACATAGTTGAGCTTCTTCTCCACCTCCGAGATGGGATGAGGGGAGAACCTAAAGCGTGTGCACCTACTCTGCACCGCAGGTGTAATTTTGTTGACGTAGTTGCATATGATGCAAAACCGGACGTTCTTGGTATATTGTTCGATAACACGACGTAGAGCCGCTTGAGCCGCGGTGGTCATCATGTCTGCCTCATCGAGGACGATGAGTTTGAAGCCAGACGAATAGAGTGTCCGCGTTTCCGCAAAGTTTTTAATCTGCTCGCGAACGACATCAATCCCACGATCGTCGGAGGCGTTCAACTACGAGAACCAGTCAAGAACTCCATAAATAACTTGAGAAAGCGACCACACCTCCAAGATCTGCTTCTTGTAATTCGGACCATATATGCGGCGGGCGACAGCCAAGATTGTTGACGTTTTCCCCGTTCCAGGAGGACCGTAGAAGAGGAGATGTGGCAGCCGGTTCTTCTCGATGAACTTCTCAACTGGGGCGTGGTTCAATGTGAGCGAAACGCCCAGCAAGACTAGGAAAAAACATACTGGTGCTGATAATATCCTGGTGCGACACGACATCATCCATGGTCACCGGACGATACTTCTCTACCCTGAGTGTAGAAGCCGCGATGAGGACCCATAAAGCGCAAGAACGAGCCGACGTACCAGGGTAACCCATCGTCTTCTTCTGGCAACGCGGGCTCTGCGGCTCTACCCTTGCCTTTCTCTACAGTAGAGAAACGTGGGAGGTCGGCATCGACCATTTCCACATCATTGCCAGATGCCATCGCGTCGCGTCCGCACTCGATGAGGTGGAATCGTCACTGTCGCGGGTGTGGCTGAGTCGGATGTTGCCGTGTCGGAGTTTGAACCTTATTCTCGCGATAGACGAAACTTTGCGCCAGCTGCCTTGCTTACTCACAATTCTACGCTTTCATCGACGATTCCATCGTTCGTCTCGTTGGATAGATAGAGGGCACAAGCATGCAGATCTTTGTAAAAACGTGAGCCTCTCTCTCCAAAATCCTTTTTGCGCTTTTCGTCTGACCGTTTGTGCAGCCTTACGGGTAAAACCATCACCCTCGAGGTTGAATCCTCGGATACCATTGACAATGTCAAGGCCAAAATTCAGGACAAGGAAGGGTGAGGCTCTGTCCGCATCTCTATAATCGGCCGTTCACCAACCTCTTATTCAGAATCCCCCCCGACCAGCAGCGATTGATCTTCGCTGGAAAACAACTGGAGGACGGCCGCACTCTCTCTGATTAGTAAGTTTCCTTTAACTCGATGCAACCTCGACTTTAATAACCTCCAACCTTCCAGTAACATTCAGAAGGAGTCCACTCTCCACTTGGTCCTCCGTCTCCGTGGTGGTGCCAAAAAGAGGAAGAAGAAGACCTACAACGTGAGTCAACATGTCGTCCGATATTACAGCACAACTCCTGACACGCTCCGATATCCCAGACCCCCAAGAAGATTAAGCACAAGCGTAAGAAGGTCAAGATGGCGATCTTGAAGTACTACAAGGTCGAGTCCGACGGCAAGATCAAGCGCCTCCGTCGTGAATGCCCCACTGCCGAGTGTGGTGCTGGCATCTTCATGGCCTTCCACAAGGACCGCCAATACTGCGGCAAGTGCGGTTTAACCTACACCTTCACCCCCGGCACCAAGCCTCCTGTATAGTAGACAGCCCTTCTCGTTTGTAGTTGTTAGCACTCGTGAATACGAAGGTTCCCTGTACATTGTTACTCCGGCCGTTGCAGTGTCCTCGGCGTGGCCTGTTCGAGCATTGGATAAGGCAAGCGGGAGGGCATGACGAGAGGATAGAGTTAACTTATATCCAATATCCCCTTTGAAATGGTCAATTATATCGCAAACCTTCATCCATGTTGTCTTCTCTACGGTATCGTTTCGCGAGGCAGACAGGAGTTGAGTGACATATGCCTTCCTAATATCGTCATGTCTGCAGTCTCTGATTAGTTCCGAGCATTGTACGGACCTGCCCTGGACCCACCTCGATGTAAATTAACGTATTAAAGGTTTCTTCGACGATGTCACAACTCTTTGGTCCGCTACGGATGTGACTGAGAGCGAGAGTGTCGTATTGAACCCGGAGCGGGAGCAAAGTTACTGGGGCAGTTTGGGTGAGACTCAACGGACGGACTTTGTCAGCGAGCCGATAGACAGGCTTAGAGGAAGGCCGTAGAACCTTATCATCAGTTGAGGTCTGCGCTTCGGTCGTCCCCGAGCAACAGTTCCCCTGGGATCCATTGATGAGTGAATTACTAGGGAAACACGCCCACTAGGTAATCGTCTGTGGTAATACTACACAGTCTGCTGAGAAGACTAACTAGGAGAGGACGCGACCAACGCGAATTTCTTCCCGCAGCGTTGACACAATGAGTCACGGCCCGTTCGCTCGTGCCCACAGCCCGTACAAATCAGAAAGCGTGTCCGGCCAATCTTGAAGCACGGTTGGCAGAATTCGTTGTTCACAATCCCTTCCAGTGAATAAGATGTGTAGGTCTTGTTTCCTGGGCAACCGCGCTCCGGGCACAGTAGCATAACACAACCCGTTCCAACTCGGCCGTCCCGTTTCTTGAGATCAAGGGCTGCTTGTAGCCCGAGTTTGAACGCGTCAGCCTGGTGGGCCGAACGACTCGCGCAAATGCCAGAAATCTTCTCTTGCATGCGGTGAATGGTGGCTTCGTTCTTGAACCTTGAAAAAAATAACCGGCACTCCATTTCCAAAACCTCCTGATGACTAGCAAATAAGTTGTCCGTTAGCCTAGCGATAGTTTACGGAATACGTGCGGCGAAACCTCACGTGGCGGTGACATGGGATAAAAACTCCTCAACGATATTATCCTCAGATAGCTTGCTTTCAATATCCCTCAAGGCAAGGTCGCCGAGAGGTCGAAGGTTTAGCTTTGAATGGTATGGACTAAATGCCATGCTGCAGAAGTTGGTAAAAAAAACGGACTTACCAAGCCGGCGAGGGTGTAAATACTTTTTGGTGAACAAGGAGGGGGTGCGTCCAATGCACTCTCGAGGACACATGCCAGGCGGAAGTCTGCACCCTGTGATGCAAGGGGAGCGAACGAGATTTCGTCCGTGCATAGATAGAAGAAAAGGGACCTCCAACTGAGGTGAAAAACAAAACGACTGTTAGTCTCTAGTCAGGCGAGAGGAACGAAACCCAACTCACGCAGCGAATGATCCGGGGTTGAGAATCGCGCGAACTTGTCCGCATTTCTCCCCCGTGTAGTCTTCCCGGGACGTTGGCGTGCCCTCCCCAGCCCCCGTGGGGTCGTTTTCGCAGTCGCTCTCGGTATCGATCCCCCCCGCTGGACACCTCATCGCAGCGTCTTGACCCTCATAGCGCACGATACCTTTAACCTTAGTTCAACCACCAATACACGCCGATGCGGTATATCGACGTACATGGCTGGAGTGCATCGCCAGTAATCAGGCTCGAGAAGTAAACAGGCTTCAGGACGCGGCCGTTCATCGAGTGTTTAGCCCAGTACTTCTGGTCAAAGAAAACCCCTTGTTTGATTGATTTTATCATCGCAGCCTTTAGGGCTTTCCAATTTGCAGGGTTTTTGACGGCTGGGGGCTGCCGCTATCCAAAATATCAGGATTGGCTACAGACACCAACATGGGCGGGGAATGGACAAACAGAAGGTTGATCGCTTAACGATGTGGCGGTACTACCGCGTTGATTTACGGCATTCCACAGCGAAGAGAGAGCTTCCGCCACATGCTCAAGATCCCCTCGGGAATGGCGATCAATTACTGCAGAAACCCTCGCCCAGGTTGGCTGTGCCGTTGTGTCATTAGTCAACGCAGACACGAGTTGGGTGACGCATTCGGTCCTTATCTCGTCATATCTGTGGCCCCTGATGAACTCTAATTGCCCCCATGTGGACCGCATGCACTCACTTGGAGACAAACTTGCTGAAGGTTTCTTCGACAATGTCACAATTTTCCAGTTCGGCACGAATGTGACAGAAGGCGAGTCTTTTCAACGCAGGAACGTCGTACTAAGGGAAGATGGGCGGACAGTTTGGGGGATGGTGAAGGAACACACTTTGTCAGCGAGTCGATATATCGACCGAGGGGAGGGTCGCGGCACATCATAATGGGATGGATTAAACAATCCAACTCCCCCCCGCTTACGATTTGCCCCGAACCTCGACGGTGCGAATTCTATTTCGCCCGTGTAGAGATATAGCAGGAACGCCTGAAACCTGGAAACACCTTAGCAAGGCGTCTCCTGGACAATCTATGTGAACTTACGTGATGAATGCCATGTCGGGGACCCTGACGACTTTTCCTTTGGAGGCCCGTTCCGAGTACTTTTCTTGTGGAGGTCTTCGAATCGTTCCACCTCCCAGACGACGTAAAGAATCCGTTGTTAGCACTCTCTTCAAGGTGCCTTTTCGCGGAGTTACTTTTCTCAAGGCGTCCTTCACGGCGTCTTGGGGCGGAGCAGCCTTCCTCAACACACCCTTCAATGCATCTACCGCTGTCTCGCCGCCATCATCTTCAAGATCGCTGTCAGAGTGATAACCATAATCGTTTGAGGATTCATCATCGTCGAAGTGATCACCGAAATCTTGTGACCCAGCCTCTAAAAAGTTTCCAAAGAGGACTTACAGGGTAGGATCGTTAGATTACCAGCCGGAGCGTTGAGACGGGATGCAGAGACTCACGGTGGTTGAAATAAGGAATCGATTTCAAAACGCGGCTGCTTGCATACAGTGCCCTCGGTCCATAAACTTTGCCAGTGGAGTTCTTGCGCGAGAACAGGATGATCTTGGTGTCGACGAACGTTCCAGAGGCGATACCTTCGTTCAAGGCCTCGCGGAAAGAAAGTGTGGCTGTCATCAAGCCACGAATTGGGGTTATCGTTATCTGTTGCCCGCCGTTTTATATCATGAAGTGAACGTAAGGCAATTGAACGAGCGGCAGCTCATCTCCTAGGCAGGCCCATTGGCATTGGCCGGGCGCCACCCCACAGTCATGTGCCATGCGGAGCACGAGTCGAATGCACACTAGCGAGTAGCGGAGCACGCCGGACGGGAGGGAGAGGCCGCTCGTGTTTCCATTGCGGTGATCGGCTCCTTGCAGCAGTCAGACCCCTTCCTCCCCTCGCTACTCGTCTTCGCACATCTCGAGTGGATTGGATATAATCCACGCGTTATGGTCTGCTGAGTTCACTGATTTTCCGACGTCACATGATCTCTAGAAATGTCCCAGCGAGACATCGTCGCTGTCCGTCTCACCCTGTCTGCTCTCTTCCTCACATTCTTAATCATCGCCTCGCTGCTCGCCAATATCGCATCTTCGCCGCACATCTATTCAACCCTTCAGCAACATCATGACGACAACCCTCACCAGAACGGCAGCACGCTTGATGCGTTAGCCGAGATGACCATAAAGCTGTTTTCGGAATCATGGGCATATTATTCACCATATCACCCCGCTGCGCCGTTTGGAGGATCGACGCGGAAGGGTTGTGTCGTTTCGCAGGTCAATGTTGTGAGCCATCACTTTCACCTGCATCATGCCTTGGTTGATATCTATCCCATTCATTCCCAGCTTCAACGTCACGGGGCCCGCTTTCCCACCTCCGGAGCGACAAGGGTAATCACCGCCGCGCTTGCAAAGCTACAAGCTGCCGCCAGTTACAATGATAGCAAACTGGACTTTATGAAGAGCTACACCTACGGTCTCGGAAAGGACGACCTTGTTAAATACGGTGCTGATCAGTAAGCCGTCAGGTTCATTGAAGATGCCTGTTGGTGATTCCAACATTCTATTCCGCCTAGATCTTCTTCATTGGGAGCAGAAACGTTCAAACGCTATAAGCACTTGGCTGCTGGAACCAACAACCTCCCATTCATTAGAGCTTCCGGGTCCAAACGCGTCATCGTTTCAGCGCAGAGCTGGGCCGAGGGTGCGACACCTATTCTTTACACCCCCAGGCAGTTGCGCTAACAGACTAAGGATAGGTTTCTCGGCGGCGAGCAAAGACTTATACCCAGCGAAGGTCAACCTAATCATACCAGAAACGGTCGGCCCTTTTAAATGCCCACGTTTCGGCTGAAAGTTAATACGTCCGGCTAGCGCGGGAGCAACAATACTTTAGACGATGGGATGTGTCCCGCCGCTGTGAATACCAAGACTCAGATCAAAGGATTCGTCGATATCGCCGTCAAAGATATCGCTGCGCGCCTCAACTTCGGCGCACCAGGCGCGAACCTCACAGCTCAAGATGCTTACGCCATCATGCACCTCTGTCCTTTCGACACAGTTGCCAAGGAGGCGGTCAGCCCTTTCTGTAGCCTCTTTTCTAAGGAGGACTTTGAGATCTATGAGTATGCCGGGGATCTCGAGAAGTTCTATAACACTGGGTACACATTACAGTCTCCCCGTCACTGACGTGTTGCTCATCCCTGCTGTGTTAGTTATGGGGGTCTCCTGGGAGCCGTCCAAGGCGTCGGATACGTCAACGAACTCATTGGACGCCTCACGAATTCCCCCGCACACCACGGTCTGCAAACCAACAGCACCTTACTTTCATCACCCGAGACCTTCCCGCTGAACCGAACAATATACGTCGATTTCTCGCATGACAACTTGATCGTCGCCGTCTTTTCCGCCATGGGTCTCTTCAACCAAACCAACGGACCCCTCGATACCACGAAAATCACCAAACATAGGACGTGGATCACCTCCAAGATGGTGCCGTTCTCAGGTCATATGACTGTTGAGAAGTTATTATGCCCAGCCCAGTCGCCTTCCCGTCATCCTTCAAGGTCTGGTTCCACGAGGTGGTGGAAGTGGATGACTCGGCATGGGGGTGACGAGGACGATGATGATGATGAAGAGGAAGAGAAGGAAGAATATGTGAGGGTATTCGTGAACGATGCCAGGCAGCCATTGCACTTCTGTGGCGCCGGTGGTGATGGGATGTGCAAGCTGGAAGAGTTTGTGAGGAGCCAAGAGTACGCGAAGAACGATGGATTTGGTGATTTTGCCGCATGTGCTTACACCGGAAGATGATATACGATAAGTGGGTCTTGTCCCATGCCAGCACCAGGATGTAAATTACGGTCAAACAGGATAGGAGAATATGTACGACAGATCTATCATCTCCCTCAATAGGGAGCCAATAATCCATACATTGACGAGTCACTGGATCGTGATTCGGACACGGCTGAAGAACCAGTTTGAAATCTTCGGGAGCGCCACTCAGTTGGGGTTTCAGTAAGATCCTGGATTCGTCCGACCACCGGTCGCCACCTTCACTCCAATCTGCTTCCTTGACGATTTTTGAAGTTGAGATTCCAAACGGTGAGCCCATCGAAGGCAGCCTTCGACCAGTGAAGCGGAGCTATTCTCTCTTAGATAGGTCGACACATTTATTACTGGGCCCACTTTCTACAAATCCCCGGGAAATACAAACAGCAGGTCGAGTTAACGGTAACCTTGAAAGCAGGCGCTTCTAGCAATAACAAAGGGGGAGGGAAACGCAGACAGTGGAGGGAGTAACCTGGGGAGACAGCGAGGACAGGGACGGTATCACCGCACAAGTACATAACTACATGGGAATCCGAGGCAATCAACGAAAAAATGAACAGAATGAACGGAGCAGACCAGGGGGAGATAATTGAAGAGAATAACCAAGAGAAAAGAGTAGGGTATGCGCACAATCCACAGTCCGCAAGCGTATATCTGTCCAGGGTGTGTTGGCGTGCAGCATAAAGACATGGTGACGATCATAGAAAGGGCGGGAGAAATATAGAGGAATAAGGATAAGTTGTGTTACACGGACCGGGTTGGCTGGATCTTGGCTTTCTTGTCGGCGGCAGGTTGGGTCTAACGTGCTCTCGCACTGGCGCGACTGGCTTTATACTACCGGAAAGATAAAAGGTCGTGAGTAATTAGCGACGAGACGGAGGAGGTGGATGCTCACGGCTCTGGCCTTCATTCTTCGTATCTCCCACTCCGGCGTGAGGGCGAACAAGTCCTGAATCATCTTCTCGACCAAAACCGCCCGCTCCTGACCCAAGGTTTGGATCTCCTCAGCGGCAGTATACGCCTTGAGTTTATCTAACCGGCGCTCTTCGGCCTTGCTCGCCCATTCCGAACGTTCTTTCATCCGACGTACCTGCGCTTCGTCGAGCTGTTCCATGACTACCACTGTACCGGAGTGTGGACGTTCAGGACCAGAGGGGATGAACTTGCTGGCTCGGGGTGAAGTAGAGGTTTGCGCTGGAGTCTTAGTCGGGGTTGGTGTTGGGACAGAGGTCGTTGTTCTTGAGAGGGTTGATGCCCTGGAGTTGGTTCGGACGGGTGTTTGTCGTGGGAGAGGTCGGTGGTGGATGTCATATGCCTGTGAGACAGTCAGCGGATGTGCCATTTGGAGAACAAGTGAGACCTGGACGAACCCTGCGCTTCACAGGATCGTTCAGAACTTCGAACGCCTCTTGGACCTGGTCGGAGAGCTGGTGTGAGAACATCTCCAAGGGCGGGAAGGGGACACAACGTCACCTGACGGAACAACTCCTGAGCCGAATTCTTCTCTTCTTCGGAGGCGGTCGGTGAGAGCTTATCGGGGTGAGTCTCCAACACCTTTTGCTTGTACGAGCGGCGGACTGTCACGTAAAAGGGCTAAACAGCCGAAATCCGAAAGAATATTTTCACTCACTTTCGTCAACCGTAGCTGTCCTAAGTATACCGAGAACCTCATACGGGTTCAGAATGATTGAAGCTTTACTGTGGTGCTGCGTGGTCATCGCCAACCAAAAAAGAAAGTCCAAGAAAAATAATAACGTGTAGACAAAGCGAAAGGAAGACGGGAAACGGGGGAGGGGGGGGGGGAACGGGGGGAAGATGAGCTATTTCGCGTGGGACGACGAAAAATCAACAAAGTTCAACCGAAAGTTCAATCTGTCCAGGCCGCGAACGTGCCAGCGATCAAACCTCACGTGATACATCGGATTGCTCCCACTTTCCACGAACTGGCAGCGGGTTGTCGGTTAGAACAGTTCATGGGCTGTTTGGATCATGGACGCCGCTGAGAAAGCCAACGCTGAGAGACAGGCGAGGTGGTGAGTGGCCGTGCACGTGTCGTTTCCCGCTCACACGTTGGCTAATTTGCGAGGGTTCAAAAGGTTGAAGGAAGCCAAGATTGGTGCGTTTTTGGATTCTGCTACGCGGTTTCTCGACAGTGATTGACATCTACTCTCCTGCGCTCATTAGGTGAAGGTACATACGCCGTCGTGTACAGGGGTCGGTCTATCCCGCGCCACAGTCTCCCCTTCCTCCACCTAAGCAGTATCTGCCGTTGTTTTAGCTCGAGAGAAAAGCACAGGTCGACGAGTCGCCATTAAGAAAATCAAGGTCGGACAATTCAAGGATGGTCTCGACATGTCAGCCATTCGGGAAGTCAAGTACCTCCGCGAACTCAGCCATCCGAATGTCATCGAGGTACGCAGGATAATCCGTCCTGCCGTTTGGAATGCACCAGGTTGATCACCTCCGTCCCATCGAATATAGCTCCTGGATGTATATTCTTCAAAGGCGAACCTTAACCTCGTTCTGGAGTTCCTCGACACGGACCTGGAGTTGATTATCAAAGACCGTTCACTGGTCTTCCTCCCTGCTGACATTAAGAGTTGGGTCGCGATGACGTTCCGCGGTTTAGAGTTTTGTCATCGGAATTTCATCTTACACAGGGTATCTCCATCCCTTTGAAGATCTTGCACACCACCTTGTTACTGACTATCGGAGCTTTCCGTGCATATCGCGGGACACGTAGGATCTTAAACCAAACAACTTGCTCGTCGCATCCGACGGACTACTTAAGATCGCTGATTTCGGTTTGGCGAGGGATTTCGCGGATCCGGGGTACAAGATGACATGTCAGGTAATCACTAGGTATGTCAACCAGTACCTATGGATATTGTTTATGGGTCGACGTTGGTTGGTTCAGGTGGTACCGACCTCCAGAACTCTTATTCGGTGCCCGATACTACAGCACCGCCGTTGATATATGGTCCGTTGGATGCATACTTGCCGAACTGATGCTCAGGATACCGTACCTACCTGGAGAGAGTGATATGGACCAGCTCAAAACCATATTCAGAGCGTTGGGTACCCCGACAGAGGATGAGTGGCCGGTATGAAGATCAACACCCTCATCACCACTACTTCTCACGTTTTGCGTTTCAATTTCACCAGGGCCACACGAAGCTCCCTGATTATGTGCCCGTCGGGCAATTCCAAAAAGCGCCACTTAGGGACCTATTCACTGCTGCGAGCGCGGACTGTTTGAACCTGCTCGGAAAATGTTTACTCTACGAGCCGCGGAGGAGGATAAGTGCTAAGGAGGTCCGTTGTGAATGATTCCTGGAACACTCGAGCTACGGCTCATCGGATGGATTTTATCGTAGGCCCTAAATCACCCGTACTTCTTCGCGCTTCCCAACCCCACTCACCCTTCAAAACTCCCTAAACCGCCGTCGGCGCAGTCGTCGAGACCATTAGATGAGTTGGATGGGAACGTCGAGCCTGCTTCGTCAGGCCCAGGTGTGAAGGCCGCTGGTCCGAATAAACGGAAACGGAAATTGTCGGGGAGCGGGAGAGGAGGGAAGGCAGATAGGATGGTTTCGAGGAAGTTGGACTTTGGTTCCGTCAGCACTGGGAGTTCGTGAGGTCGTTTCGCTCCCCTTTGTGTGTTGGATACGGTATGGTAAAGCCTAATCTGCTCTTTTGTATCGGGTGCGTGAAGGCGGAGCTAGAAAGGCACGCGAGGAAGGCGTGGATCTATTGCGAAGTCCGAGAACAGCCAAGTCGACCACTCTTGTGACCCCAAATTCTAGATTTTCTCAGACGCTACCCTGAGCGCATACTCCTCGCGAGAAGCGCTTTCTTCCTGCATCCAACCACTCAGATACTCGGGCACTGGTGAGACCTTGTTGGTCTTGCTCTCGACAGGCGGACCGATGTGCTCCCAGACGGGCAACACACCCGCCCACACATTGGAAGTAACGTCGTCGTTCTGGAGGTCCTTACGATCATCACCCGCTGGGCCAGTGCTGATCTTGGCACTGGCGCTGGCTATGGTAATCCGGAGGACCGATGTGCTCTGCAACTCTGCTCTCGTGGGTGGGACGCGGGAGTTATCCCAGCGGTTGGGAACGAGACCGTCCGTAATGCGGTGCATGGCCCAGTTCTTCTCGTCCTCGTCCGTGACCAGGTTCGCGTACCCGTGGAGAACCGCGCTGCGGTAGTTGCAGCTGTGATTGAAGGGCGTCAACGCGAGTTTGATGCTGTCTACCAGGGTGGCGGCTACGCAGACGGGCAATCCCTCAGGATGGTCTTCCATAAGGTCTGAACCTGGGAGCTTCATGAGACGCGAGGTTGAGTGACCGTGAATGTAGAAGTCAAGGGGTTCGGTCGCTGGATCGGCGGTGGGGTATGCGAAGCTGCCCATCGCGCCGATCATGGGTAGTATGGTCGGGAATGGGTCGACGGAAGGGTTGGTGGGGAGAAACGAGACATGAACGATGGTTGCAGCGCTGAAAATGGCGTGTACGGTCGCAAAGTCGTACTTGGCCCGGTCGCGGAAACGATGGATGGTGCTGCGTTCGTGTTTGGGGTAGGTGGTGGTTTCGTCCATGGTAGATAAAAGTCGAGGCGGAGGCTCAGCGCCCAGGTCCTCAAACGAAAACTGACTCACTCCAGGCTCGGGCAGATATCGGTGCCGTCAATGTTGGGACCGGCAGCTGGCTTTGCCACCCATGATGATTTCAAATTGGTTCTCGGTGGGGTATCTCGTGCTCATTTACAGGGCATCCAAAGCAAGAACATCGGCCTAGATATACGAAAGTAACGTATGGATTTGTGACGTATCTATCGCGAACAGGAAATCCTCTCAAGGTCAACTTCGAAAGCCTTATTTAGACGTAGGGAAGGGGGAAAGGGTGAAGGGTCCCACCTCCAGTGAATCATCCAAATTCCTTCCACGACCTGCCTCCCGTCATCCCCAAGGGCGGGGTAGGCACACTGGTATTTGCGATTCGGCCGCATTAACCTGGGAGTCACAGTTGGACGCAAGCGCAGATCATTCGGGAGGGCGGTAGAGTTCCCCTTCCGTGAGGGAATCAGCCAGGCACATCTTCGGTGAGTTTGATTCCGTGACACCGTTGTTCCCTGCGATAATTTGATGAGAGCGGTGGCGTTGAGTGGCTGATAGGGTTTTTTTCTGTTTTGAAGAGCGGACTCGGTGCAGTTTAGTTGTCGTATCTACTTATACACAGGTGAGCTTACGCTATATCCGGAATTCCTCAGCTAAACCCTTGATCTCCTCCACCACATGCGGACAAATACGTACAGGTTTCCCGGTGATCCTGAGCGAAATGGCCTGACCTCCGGACGTTTGATGAGCGAGGTAGGATATCAAGGAGCTCCAATAATCGGGATACATGAGGATGTCCTCCAGATGCAGGTATCGCAAAAATGGGAGGCGTTTCGCATTGGCAAGTGGGCCGTCTGAGCCCGGTTGCAGAAACCCGCCGGACATCTTTGCAGACACGAGACGCAACTCTTGGATGTTGGGCATTGCGGCGATTGTTTGCTCGAAGGAACAAGCATCCATGTGCCCTCTGGAGCATAAAACATGTTCTGTGGGAGCACCGGTGATGAGATCGGTGTACAACTAATCCCGCGCATCGAGGTCAAGCTCCTGCTCGAATGCCACTCCGAACGTCACAAACGGTAGTCTCTTTTTCGGTAACAGAGTTGGACCGTTAGCACCGCTGGTAGTGCTGGCCGCAAATGAGATGCAGCGGCCGGAGGATGTGACGGAAATCCCCAGTCCATCTTGGAACCTGTGGTCACGTTGGAGGTAATCTCGTAGGTACGGTCCAAGGATTTCCCCCACTTCCTCCACCTAGCTATGGAACAAAGCTAGACTTGTCTCGATACTGGGCAAGTGGGGCTGAAGGATCGAGCAACCGATATCCTGGCCGGTGGCATCAAGGTACGTATTCCTCAAACTGTTCAGAATCAGTGCTACAACTCGAGTGCTAATTCCTGTGCACGATGCGAAGGAAGGAATGGGGTTCGAGGCCGGTGGTACAAGGCTCAAGCGGCCTTGAGATTGGCGAATTGATGACCGCCCGAACGCCTGGAGCAGAAGGCCCCTGAGTAGAATGCAAACGAGAATCGCCTTGCGATGACTCTTCGGCATCGTTAAACACTGTCGACCGCGAGCAGCGGAACCGCGAAATATGGGTGTATGCACGTCATCCGCAATACCCGGGACTCGGGAGGGTGCCGCCCAAATGGGCATTCATGGTATGTTTGTACGACCGCTTAAGCGCTTACTGCTTACCGGCCACCAGTCAACGTTACGTGGCGAGGGGCGACATACCGGTGGGATCCGCTCCCGGACTGTCTACAAACCTCGCATTCCAACCTTCTGGATAATTTTCTGCGATTATTTGAGTACGCACCTTACGGGACGCTCAAGTTGTCATGTTACATTCAAGCACCCCACTGGGCACTTCATCCAACATCACTGGCGATTTGAAACCCGGGGGCGATCAAGTTTCAGTCGGTCCCCAGTCCATGTTCAGCGTACAGGGACCACGATATGAGCGGGTGACCTTGCTCATATGATCTGGCCGGCGTCATGACGAAAGCAAAACATGCAGATTATAATGGTGTAGATTATAGTGATAGGGCACCTTGGCGGGTATCTATAATACAAACCGACAATTAGGCCCTTTTGCAAAAGAGCCCGCACAGCGAGAACAAGCACAAAGGCAGATCGGGTATGAATACAAAGGTGGGGAGACGTTAGGTCGTGTAAAGTGGATTGTTCAGTGTGGTGTCATCGGCGAGGCGTTGGTGAAGTCAGGAGGACACCCTCGAGGTCGGCGGTGAAGTCGGTGGTCTTTGCTCGTTCACTGACTCTCTCTTTCCGGACGAGAAGGAAGGTGAGGAGGATGAGTTCGGTGTATTCGACCACTTCGTCGGCGATGTCGAGGTTCATGTATCGTGGGGTTTTGGATTTGAAGAAGCCTCCGCTGCCATTGATTCGGCGATGGGATTCGACGACGACGGCTTTCGTGTCAGTGTTTACAAGCTGGGAGAAGTTGAGTGAATTCGTTTCTGAAAGAGGCTGAGAATGTTGACGTACGACGAGTTTGGATCCGGTCCCCTTGGCTTTCCACTTGTACTGAACATCGTTTATGGTGATTGAACCACTGGCGGAAACGACGATGAGTTGAAACCGAACGACGGAGAAAAGGAGTATTTACTAGGTGGAGCTTCCTTGGGCGTCAGGAAGAATGTCCCTCGCCTTGGATTTGGCACGGGTGGTGAAATCCAGCACCAGCCTCGTATGCTCGAAGGACGTGCCAGCCCAGAGGATTTGGAACACGGGCCAATATGAACCGTCGACGTAATCGCATCGTGAGGCGGTGGTTGTGAGGACTCTCCCGGAATACTTTGGGGTTTCGAGTCGATAAATAGGAGAACCGGAGGCGGATTCGAAGATGATACAGTCGAGAACGTCGTCGTCGGCGGTGAAGGAGAGATTCATTGTCGTAAGGGAGGATTAGGGAATGAGAACGGGCCCATCACAGGAGACGTGTATTTTATACGACCTTGGACGGTTCTTCTCCACCTCGTGCGGTGAATTGGAGGGTCAGTGCTCGGACTCAAGAGCGAGGTCAAGGCGAACTGAGCGTGTCGTCAAGTCGGCACAAAAGATTTTCAAAAACAAAGAGGGTTCACCCTTCTGATTGACGCGTAGGCTTGAATTTCATGAAAGGGACAAAAAACGGTTTCTATTCGGTTTGGACCCAAGTTAAGAACGTCCTCTGTGGTCAAGACGTTCGGTTCTGTACTTCGTAGTATGATAGCTTGGATGCCAAGCCTTCAGCTTCATCCCGGGCTGGCCTACCATGTCGCAGCATCTCCCATACAGCATCCAAAAGACTCGGATGACCTCTTCCGATATCGATCAATGATCGACAGCAGCTTGGATCTCTCTGTCGCGACCGGTCGATGACCATGGCCGAGCCAGTGATAGGGAGCATCGTAGAGATTCCCGTGGGCAGAGGTCTCGTCCGTTTCTACGGCGCCACCTCTTTCTCCGCCGGCAAATGGGTTGGTGTCGAACTGAGCGGACCCGCCGGTAAGAACGACGGAACGGTTCAGGGTGTCAAGTACTTCACTTGCAAACCTAACCATGGTATGTTTCTCCGTCCGAGTCAGGTCAAGGTCGTTTCCGAACCAACGGTGCGCTATCGTACTCCTCAGATCGCCAGAAGTATCGCTCACAGTCCTGACCCGCGACTAGCGGCCTGCATCGACGACAACTAAGCCGACTCTTGGGCACAAGAAAGCACCAAGCATCACCCGCGCTTCATCCGCAAGATCCACTGAACCTTCATCACGATCCGCGAGTCCGCAAAAAACCACCTCCATCAACCCACCACCGTCTCCAGGCCCCTCACGTCCAGGGAGCGCCCCGCGCCAACCGTTGATCTCCCCCAGCAAACGACAAACTTCGACCACTCTTGCCAAGTCCTCCCTGTCTCGACAGTCGACTCTCGTAGACGGTCCACTTAGCCCGTCTCCGGTTGTTTCTCCCCGCAAGTTACCTTTGCTTCAGTCCAGACGGCCGCCATCTCCGTTATCTCAGCTGCCAGAGTCATCTTCTGCTTCTAGTTCACCTGTCATCGAGTCTACACAGCTACAGAGGGGAACAAGACCCCGCCCGTCCTCTTCACTCACCAACGAACTCTTGACCACCTCCTCCTCATCCCCTGAACCCTCCACTCCACCCCCAGTCGCCCCCCCTCCGGCCTCAGCACCGGTACAAGATGACACGGAGCTCCAAGAACTCCGGGCCAGGATTCGGGTCCTTGAAGCAAAACGCGCAGACGACGCTCGGCACGTCCGTGAGCTCGAGAACCGTCTCAACGAGGCCGAGTCTTTTGTCGCTTTAAAACCGAAACTCCAAGCCAAACTTACGTCTTTGCAATCTGACTTGACGGGTACCAAAAGAGAGTTGGCTGATGCGAAACAGCTGGGCGCGTTGGGTGATAACAGGGCTATTGATTTGCAGGATCAGTTGGAGATGGCCATGTTAGACAAGGAGATGGCGGAAGAAAGGGCTGAGGTCGCCGAAGGTGAGCTAGAGGAAGTGAAGGAGAGGCTTGCGGTAATAGAAGTCGAAGTGGAGGTTTTGAGGAATGGCGGTGGCGGCCCGGAAGATGGTGAGAAAGAGACGAGCGCAAAATCCTCGATGGCATACATTCAGCTGGAGAAACAAAACGAGAGGCTGAAAGAGGCCTTGATGAGGTGGGTACCACCCAGACTTGGACACCCTCGCATAAAATTGACACAAATTTCCCAGGTTGAGGGATGTTTCCCAGGAGACCGACCAGGATCAACGAAGGCGGATTGCGGATATGGAAAAGGACGTCGCTAACCTGGAGGAGCTTCAGAGTAGGTGCCTCCCTTTCGGTGTCTCACGGAGACCCTGACGTTATCGTTCGTAGACTCTCATGAGTCCGTCCTCATAATGCTCCAGAATGCCGAGCAGCAAGTCGAAGATCTTAAGATTCAACTCGACGATGCACTTGGTGCTGAGGAGGTCCTTGTCCAACTGACAGAGCGGAATCTCATGCTTAGTGAGGTACTGGTTTCGCGATCACCCTCACGGCCACAACGCTTTTGAAACTCACCTCTTCTTAACTTCGTGATAGAAAATCGAGGAGATGCGCGTCACGATCGAGGACCTAGAAGCTCTCAAAGAACTCAATGACGAGCTTGAGGAAAACCATGTTGACACGGAGCGCTCTCTACACGAGGAAATTGGTATATTCAGCGGTTATGGGATGTCGGGACGTCGTACTGACTGTAATCCACAGAATCGAAAGATACCCACATCCGAGAACTTGACGCGAAGGTCGAGTCTTTAGAAGAGTCTTGCCAAGACTTGGAACATACCATCGTTCGATTCCGTGAATTGGTTATTCAACTACAAACGTACAGCTCCATGTTCTATCCTCCCCAATCTTTTTCACTCACGTATTGCGTTCCTGGTGACCAGCGAACTCGATATCCTTAGAGCCGAGACACAGAACGCCAACGAAAAGTCGGCTTCTGCAGCTACCCAGACGGCCGCGATGCTATCCCTCAATTTCAAGCTTCAGTCCACAGCCTCCAAGAACCACGCTAAGCAAATTGAACTAGAGGTCAAAACAATCGAGGCACGCGAGGTCAAGGAGCTTTTGACGATCATTCAGGTAATTCGTTCCGTTCGCCACGGGGTTGTGCGTGCCTTGCTAAATACCCTCGTAGCCATATCTCCCCGATGTGTACACCGAGAATGACAGTGACGCAACGAGTTGTTACATGTTCTTCCAGCGTTTGGCGGCCAAGACGGACTTGATTAACACCGTTGTCGCACAAACCCACGGTTTACCGGATTCCTTGAACGGTTCAGTCTCGGACATGCTTGTCGGCATTTGTGAGGTGCGTTGCTACTTCTCTCATTCGCTTGCGCGGTCCTATGCCCCGGGTTAAATATGCCGTCAGATGAGAGGTCGCTTGTCCAGCCTCTCAACCCTGTGCAAACGATTCGCCTCCATTTTGCGTCGATGTGATGCAGACTCGTTCCTTAATATTGGAAGGCTGTACCAAGAGATTGCTCCTATGGAGAAGAGGATCGATATGCACATCGACCTTCTCAGAAAAGAAGAGTTCAGAGAGATGGAGTGTGTGAGCGACGTTGTAAAGTACGTTATTCCATCCGTACCGATTTCAGGCACAGCTGATTCGCCGTTTGATAGGATCCACGCCCAATTCGACCATATCAGCGAGACATACTTTGCCGGATTCGACTTTGATCTGGGAGAGAGGGAATTAGGGTATGCATTATCGTTCGATCACGACCTCGATATGTTCGCTGCGTCGCTCGGGTTGGTCAAGACGTCTATTGAAGCTGTGATGAAGGAAGACGGTAAGTCTTTTGGGATTGCAATAGCGACAAGCTCCCGTTTTGATGTTAGTTGTTCCTGCACAAGACGTGATTTTGGACATGGGCGACTTCGACCCTGCAGAATCGTTATACGTTCCTCTGAAAAGAGTTCTTGATCAGTGCAGAAGCGGAAGGAACCCATCGAAGTGCGTCTCTAGTTTTTACCGGGATTCGAAATCTCACAACTTTGGTACAGGAAATTGATGAAGCGAATCGAAGAACTTTTACAAATTTCTTCCGCTCTGAAGGCACACCTTGTGTCGAACCTCCAAGACCTAAACAACAGCTTCTCAGAGCTCATTAACTTCGGTATCTCGCTGGCACAACAGATCATGCCGTATCTGAGCGATGTTCGGGGGTCCAAGACGCCCTTCCAATTCGAGCACGTTTTGTCCCTCGTGAGACAGACTGCTTCCGGCACTGTCAATAAAGGGAGCAATGCACCTTCGCCTTGGCAAGGTGTGTCGGATTACATCGCGGATGTTTTGCAGCAGGCAAACGCGCTCGTTCCCCTGACCATGGAACTCGGGAACACATTGAAGAGTGCGGTTCCCCGACTTGTCTCCACCGGATTACGCTCACGAACACGTTCTTACTTTAGTCACTGGAACCCCTCCATGGGTCACTCGCGTTTCTGAGGTCAAGGCGCGGGCGGCGGTCAATGTCGAAGCTGAGAGAAGGGTCGTGCAACTCAACGACGAGGTCCAGGCGCTTGTCAGGAATCTCAAGTCGAAGGATCAGAACGTCCAAGAGTCCTCCGTCAAGATTGAGCTCATGGAGAGGAGGATGGAGACGGTCAAGAAACAGGCTGATACCATCAACGACCTCGAAGTGGAGTTGAGCAAAGCCAGGAGGCAGGAGAGGTCATATGAAGAAGCTATCGACCAGCTACAACATGATTTGGATGCTCTCGAACAGGATAATATGAAATTAAAGGCTTTGGCGAACAATCCAGAACGACAAGGTTTGACTCCCCTCTTCGAACTTTTTGGCATCGGGGTCTGATCACGGAGCTCGGCATTTGTAGCGTCCGCCGCTCAACCTTCGGAGACAGAGACATTGCAAGTGGAAGGAAATGTTGAAACTTCTTACCTACTGGAGCAGGTTGGTGAAGGATTTCCGTGGAGAAATCAACCCCTCAAATTCCGTTTTTTTTAGATCGAGGCGTACCGCGGGACTGTTCGGTTCTTACGAATGGAAAACTCGTATCTTAAAGGTCAAGACCTGCTACACGAGATGCGGGCGCTTCCAGAACTGCGAGCTCCTTCCTCGTTGTCACGTATGCCGACACCACCGTTGGAACCTTCCGGGCTCTCCGATACGGATGAGGAAGATGACGAATCCGACCCTGGGGGCTCCCCGAAAATGAAGTCGAAACCACCTCCCACGTTACGTTCACTTGCTACTGAGACCAAACTTCTGTACAGGGACGTGATCAAGTTCTCGGCATCTCCACGAGTTGTGGACCTATCCGCGACGAGCGCAAATAGGACCAGGAGTAAAAAGCTGGAAGACGGGAGTGTTGTCGCGGTTGGGAGAGGGTGGGTGCCGAGGAAGAAGATGCCGGCGCATCAGGTGTGGGAGAGGAAGGTTGAGGCGGAACGGTTGAGTAGGAGGGTGAAGGGGTTGATGGAGAGGGCTTCGAGTATAAGCAAAAATTTATGAGGTATGCCATGTATATGCGTTTTGGTCTCTGGGTCTTGTGTGGTGATTTCCGGCTTTCGTCCCCGCGACCGAGAGGGAGAGGGACTCGGGTTTCTTTCCGGTCAAGTTCCGTGACCGCATGTACGTACAGCATATACACATAATTCTCGTTGGTGAGGCTCTTATCTGATTTGATAGTTGGCCATCAGGGTTAGAGTTTCCACTTTTGGTGACCAAAGGGTGCGAACAATGGATACTTGGGAATGAATCACCGCCTCTGAGGCCGTTCGCTGGCTCCCTTACTCGGACCGACCCAAGTTCGGACGAAGAACATGAGGAGACCTGGCGGCCGATCGTCCGGTATGAAATGACACAGATGACGCACAGCTGTCCTGCGCACCTAATAATCGCTGCGGCATGTTTCGCGACTGGGAACCGGTGGCGTCTGGGGCTCCGAAGAATTCTTGCGGTAGCAGAGAATTCTTTGGGTCGCACGTTGGTGATGAGACGGTGACGCACATTCATGGGTATCGGTTTACGGTCGCCAAGGAATGCGAGTAAGTGTGCATGTAGTACTACAACCCCCTCAGAAACCACTTATGTCTTCCACTACGACTGTGGCCCACATTGAGAGACCTTCCCCTTCGGTCGGGCTGCTTTCCCTTGCCGTCTCCCTCCGGTTTGTCCGATCACCGACAATCAAACGTGCGCAGAGGATGGCAAAAAAAACAAACTCAAAATAGACTGCTGAGGTGGTCCTCTGAGGTGATATCCTGTCCCCACCCCCTCTTCTCCTCTCTCCACCCACCCTCTCCCTCTATACACCTCCGCTGCAACCTCTTGCGCCCCCCTGTGAACGGTTTTTTGAAGATCAGACGTTGCCGACCAGCGAATGATGATTGCCCGCTACGGCGTCCCCGCCCCTCCGCTGGCGCTAGGCCGAAGCAGAGTGTCCCACAAACTCCAATTGTCCCCACAAGAGAAACTCAAACTCCGTCTCGCCCTCTTCACCCTCCTCGTCGCATGCTCGACCGGCATTTTCCTCCTCGTCAACGTCGTTTCTTCGCCAGAAGGATTCCCGGTATTTCGCGGTGAATATCGCAGTCGTGGCGTAACAGAGGGGCTCGATAAGTTGGCCCCGATCGCCTCAGAGCCGTTGTCATCCTCTTGGGCGTATTATTCACCATACCATCCTGCTGGCAAGTTTGAAGGATCGACTCGAGAGAGCTGCGTCGTATCTCAAGTCAACATCGTCAGTTCTGTTTCTCTCCGTTGATCGATCTCAGATCTCACCGCCGATCCACTTCTATCCGTCACTCTGACGCGGCTCCCTGTAGCTCCAGCGCCATGGAGCAAGATACCCAACCTCCGGAGCGACCAAGGCAATCGTAGGGGCCCTCGAAAAGCTTCAAACTGTCACCAGTTACAACGATCCTAAACTCGACTTCATGAAGAATTACGATTACGATCTTGGGGTGAACGATTTGGTTAAATACGGTGCGGACCAGTACGTCACCCAATTCGAGATATCCTTTTCTCTTCAATCGTTCACCTTGCTCTCTCGGCTAGGTCTTATGCCCTGGGAGAGGAGACCTTCAAGCGTTATCGGAGTTTGGTCGCCGAGGGTGGTGTTCCCTTCGTGAGAGCCTCTGGATCTAAACGTGTCGTCCTATCTGCCCAAAACTGGACTCATGGTGGGTTCCATTTTCGTTTTCCTAACTGTGGGCCGCATATACATTATTCATTCTGTAGGATTCTCAGCGGCGAGCGAAGGAACATACCCCACCAAAGTCAATTTGGTCATACCAGAAACGGTTGGTGATAATATTGTGGTTTGGGCATTGAACGAGAGGCTGAGATCCCTGTGAAATTTAGCCCGGCAGCAACAACACGCTGGATAATAAGATGTGTCCTGCTGCGGAGAATTCAAAGGACGAGATGAAGGCGTTCATCGATGTCGCTGCTCAACATATCGCCGCTCGCATTAACTCCGCTGCTCCAGGGGCGAACCTCGATCCCCAGGACGTTCAAGCCGTTATGCACCTTTGCCCGTTCGAGACAGTCGCCAAGGAGAGGCTTAGTCCGTTCTGCTTCTTATTCTCCAAGGAAGACTTCGAGATCTACGAGTACGCCGGGGACCTCGAGAAATTCTACGGCGTTGGGTACGCATCGCACCGTCCCATTGTTGTCGCACCGCTGATGATTCGTTTGTTAGATATGGGACTCCTTTGGGAGCCGTTCAGGGTGTCGGGTATGTCAACGAACTCATCGGCCGCCTCACGAATTCCCCCGTGCACCACAGTCTACAAACCAACAGCACCCTGCTTTCTTCCCCCGAGACTTTCCCACTGAATCGGACGATGTATGTCGATTTCTCGCATGACAACTTGATTGTCGCCGTCTTTGCCGCCATGGGCTTGTTCAACCAAACCGACGGACCCCTTGATACCACGAGGGTAACCAAACACAGGACGTGGATCGCCTCCAAGATGGTGCCCTTCTCTGGCCACATGACCGTCGAGAAGCTATCTTGCTCGTCTTACTCTCCATCTCTCGCCACTCCAAAATCGCGACCCATGAGGTGGTGGAATTGGATGTCCGGGTACGAAGCAGCCGACTTAGTCGACCGTGAGGACAAGGAAGAATACGTCAGGATATTCGTGAACGACGTCAGGCAACCGTTGGAATTCTGCGGTGCTGGTGAAGATGGTATGTGCAAGCTGGAGGAGTTTGTCAAGAGCCAGCAGTACGCGAGGAACGATGGGTTTGGGGATTTTGAGGGATGCGGGTATACCGGAAGGTGAAAGGCTGGCGATACGGCCTCGACCCGTGTTTGGGCGTTAACGACTTTTCATGAACATCTTACGACCACCTCACTCTGCTTTCCTCGCTCAATCACACATCATCCCCCCCCGGGCATGCTGCCACATAATCGACATCAAACGCATGTACAACCAACGACCAGTGCTCTTCTTGTTGTAACACCTAACTAGGTACGCTCGAGTCCCATCGGCGTGTGGACGTAGGAGGTATAAACTCTCCGTCATGGGAATGTGCTACCGTTGTCTTACGTAGACTGGCTTTTTTTCTTATCTTATCTCGGAATGTATAATGGAATCTCACTTTTCGTAATCCCATCGTTGTGATTCTCGCTCTGGACGTCTTGGCGACCTGTACACTGTAGAACCAACTTTGGACAATTTTGAGGGACTTGTAAAGCAAGGCATCGCGCCGTATTTGAATTTACCAGAGTTGGGTTCGGTTTCCGGAACCAAATCAAATGCAGGGCAGGAATCATGAGCGATAC